>Ga0116157_10000045_pt1 | contig 139898 bp, 102 predicted proteins | sample AD_UKC048_MetaG_FD_89882 | JGI IMG/M metagenome (GOLD analysis project Ga0116157, IMG submission 89882) | Active sludge microbial communities of municipal wastewater-treating anaerobic digesters from USA - AD_UKC048_MetaG | ecosystem: Engineered > Bioreactor > Anaerobic > Digestate | place... | reverse complement strand
TGATGCCCGAAAGGGCGGTGACCGAGGCGATGATGATCTGGTTGGGGCCGCTCTGGTAGTAGATCAGGCCGCCCTCGATCAGCAGGCAGAGGCCGATCAGCAGCACGACGAGCCGCGGCTCGTTCCACTCGTGGGTCGGCGACGGCTGGGGCGTGTTCTTCACATCATGGGGTTCACTCATGAAGCAGTCTCCCGGGGCTCCTGATAGGGGCCGGCATCGGCCGTCTGCGCCCGATCCGCCGCCGCGACGGCCTTGAGCCGCTCGGTGACGCTGACGCCCTTGCGGGCGGTGAATTCACGAATCTTCTCCTGGTCTTCGAGACGGATCGAGATCTGGCGCGACGTTCCGGTTTTCTCGAGGGTGATCCCGTAGATCACGTCGACGGCCTGCATCGTTTCCTTGTTGTGGGTGATGACGAAGAACTGGGTCTTGTCGGCGAAGTTGCGCAGCAGGCGGGTGAACCGCTTGACGTTCGCCTCGTCGAGCGCGGCCTCGATCTCGTCGAGAATGCAGAACGCGGGCGGTTTGACCTGGAGAATCGAGAACAGCAGGGCGATCGAGATCAACGCCTTTTCCCCGCCCGAGAAGAGTTCTATCGTCGAGAGTTTCTTTCCGGGAAGCTGGCAAACGATCTCGACATTGCTCTCGAGGGGCAGTTCGGGGGTCGTCAGCTTGAGCCTGGCGTTGCCGCCGGGGAACACGACCTGGAAAATCTGGCCGAATGCCGAATCGATCTGCCCGAACGTCTCCATGAACCGCTCGCTGGAGATCTTCTCGATCTCGGCGATCACCTGTTCGAGTGAGACGGCGGCTTCGGTCATGTCGCGCACCTGGCCGTTGAGGAACTCGAATCGCTCCTTCGTCTTTTCGTATTCCTCGATGGCAAGCGGGTTGACCGGCTCGAGCCGCTGCTGCTCGCCGCGCCGCTCCGCGATCTGGCCGCTCAGCACGTCCCGGCTCTCGTATTTGCGGAGCTGGGTGCCGATCTGGGCCGGGTCGAACTCGTATTCGGAGCGGAGGATGCTTTCCTTGTTCGCGATGTGGGTCTTGACCTCGGCGAGCTTCACATCAAGCTCTCCGAGCTTGGTGCGGGTCGATTCGGCGATCTTCGAGCGGCTCTGCCAGGTGTGATCGAGGGTCTCGAGCTCCTTGGAGCAGGCCCGATACTCGGCCTGAAGCGTCTCATAGGCTTTTTCCAGCTCGGCTTTCCGGGCTTCGAGGGTCTGAATCTCGTTCTGGAAGGCGGCGATCCCGGCTTCCGCCTCCTTGCGGAGCTGCTCGAGCCGCGCCACCTCTTCGCCGGCACGGTCGCGGCGCTCCTGGGCATCGCGGCGGCGGCGCATGGCGGCATCGATTTCCTTCTTCAGAGCCTTCTTGCGCTCGGCAATCTGACCCTGGGTCACTTTCTCGTCGGCATGGAGCCCGCGCAGGGAGGCAAGGCGGGTCTGGATCGCCGATTCCCGGCCGCTCATTTCCTGGAGCCGGGCGGTGAGTTCGATGTTCTGGCTTTCGAGCAGGGTCAATTCCTGCTGGGCGGCCGCCTGGACCTGGCGGATCCGTTCGAGCTCTTTCTGGATCTCGCGGCGGTTGATATCGAGATTCTGGAACTCGTTTCGTCGGGTCGCGAGGTCACCATCGGTGATCACCAGGCGTTTCTGGAAGAACTCCATCGACTGGCGGGTGCGGGAAAGGCTTTCTTCCCGCTGCCGGATGACCTGACCGAGGGCGACCCGCTCGTTGCGAAGCCGGACGACCTGGACACTCAGCTTCTTTTCAGCCGCGGCAAGGGTCTGGATCCTGGCCTCGGCCTCCTCGAGCTCGCGCTTGCGGGCAAGCAGGCCCGCCGACTTCTGGCCCTCGGCGCCGCCCGTCATCGCGCCGGAGGAGCGGACGATATCGCCCTCGAGGGTGACGATGCGGTTGAAGTTGCGCGTCGAGCGCGAGTAGGCGACGGCATCGTCGAGGTTCTCGAAGACGAGGATGCGCCCGAGCAGGAAGTTCATGATCGTATAATATTGCGCATCATATTGAACGAGATCGAGCGCAACGCCGAGACAGCCCTTGGCACGGACAGCTTCAAGCCGGGCGGGCGGCTGGATCATGTCGATCGGCAGGAACGTCGCGCGGCCGGCCTTGCGTTCTTTCAGGACCGCGATTGCCCGCTGGGCCGTTGCGGCATCGCGCGTGACGATATCCTGGATGCTGCCGCCGAGGGCGGTTTCGAAGGCCATCTCGTAGCCCTTCGGCACGGTGATCAGATCCCCCACCATGCCGCAGATGCCGGGCAGTTCCCGGTCCTTCAGCGCGAGGGCCTCGCGCACGCCGCGATGGATGCCGCTGTCGGAGCGGTTCTTCAGCTCCTCGAGGATGTTCCGGCGGGCGGTGAGCACCTTGAACTGGTCGACGGTGCCGGAGAGTTCCTCCTCGGCGCGGCGGAGATCCTTGTCGAGCTTGTTGGCGCGCGCCTGGTCGTCGGCAAGCCGGGTTCCCTCATCGGCGATCGTCGTTTCCATCGCCTTCAGCTCTTTCTCGATGCCGGTCTTTTCCGTGGCCAGCTTGTCGATGACGGCCTCGAGCGTGGTGACATCACCGCTGCCCTTCTCGAGCTGGCGGTCCAGGATCTGGATCTGCTGGTTCGAGGTGTTGATCGTGGTCTTCTTCTCGCTCATCTGGGCCGCGATCTTGTAGGAAGACTCGCGGTCCTGGCCGACGCTCTTCAGATGGGCGTCGAGCTCGGCCTGCACCTTGCCGGTATTCGCTTCGATCTCGGCCATCCGGCCTGCAACAGCGCTTTCCTCGGTCTCGGCATCGCGGAGGCGGTTCTCGGCGTCGGTGATCTCCTGACCGCCGTCGGCGAGCATCTTGTCGATGCCGGTCATCTCATCGGCGATCGCCTGGCGGCGGGACTCATGACCGCGCGCCTCCTCGCGAAGGAGGCCCATCCGGCCCCGCGTTTCATCGATCGTGGCCGCGACCTTGCGGGAATCACTCTGCCGCGTCTGGAGCTGGTTCTCGAACTCCTGCACCTTTTCGCGGACGCCGCTCTTGCGGCTGTCGATCTCCTCGAGGAACTTCTCGATCTCGGCGACCTTGGCAAGCAGACCGCGCCGCATCGAATCGACGTTTTCCGCATCCCCATAGAGCTGGGACAGGTCGAACAGGACGAGGTCGATCTCGAGAGCCCGGATCTCAGCCGCGAGCGTCTGGTACCGGCGGGTCTTCTCGGCCTGTTCGGAAAGAGGCCCGAGCTGGTTCTGGATCTCGCCGATGATGTCCTGGAGGCGGGTGATATTTGCCTTGGTATGGTCGAGCTTGGTCAGGGTGTTGGCTTTGCGATGCTTGAACTTCGTGATGCCCGCGGCTTCCTCGATGAGGGCGCGGCGGGTCTGGGTGCGCTGGAAGATGATGTCCTCGATATCCCCCTGGCCGATGACCGAGTAGCCATCCTTGCCGATACCGGTGTCCATCAGCATTTCCTTGATGTCGTTCAGAAGGGAGCGGGTGCCGTTCACGAGGTAATTGCTCTCCCCCGACTTGAACAACTGGCGGCCGATCGTCACTTCCGAAAAGTCGAGCGGCATCATCCGGTCTTCGTTGTCGAGGATGAGCTTGACCTGGGCAAACGCGGCCGAACGCAGCGACGGGGAGCCGGCGAAAATCACCTCGGCCATCTTGTTTCCGCGGAGAGCCTTCGCGCTCTGTTCCCCGAGCACCCAGCGGATGGCGTCGCAGACGTTGCTCTTTCCCGAGCCGTTGGGGCCGATGATGGCCGTGATGCCAGGCTGGAAATCGAAGACCGTCTTGCGGCCGAACGATTTGAATCCCATGATTTCGAGGGACTTGAGATACATGGTTGTGCGTCTGTCCTTCCGGAAAGCTCATCCCACAGGGGAAGGGCCGGCAAAGGCCGGTCAGTAAACGTACCACATCCCGGCAAAAAATGACAGCCCCACCCCGCCCTGCATGCCGGGTCCGGAAGAATGGGTCCGGCTGAATTGCGCCATCCGGGCGCCGCCGGCCCACTTCCCGCCTCGTAAGGGTCTGATCCTTGACGTACCGGATGTTTTTGCGCAGAATTAGAAAATAATCTTCGAATTTCGCCCGGTATTTCCCTCAAGGAGGGTCTTTTCATGAAGCGACTGGATCACTGGATTTCCCGTCTCGCCGTGCTGGCCGTGTTCGTCATCCTGGCCGCCGCCGCATCCTGGGCCGGCGCCCCCACTCTGCCGGCCAACGATGACCTGCGGGCGGCGTTCGATGCGATCGGCGTCCCGAAAGGCGATATCAGCACCCGCGTGCGTCTCATCTGGCGCAACGACGATGCCTGGTATGCCCGCTGGAAGATGATCGAATCGGCGAAACAGACCATCGACTGCACCTATTACATCGTCGACAAGGACATTTTCGGCCAGGCGTTCCTCGGCCTGCTCGCCAAGAAGGCCCGGGAGGGTGTGAAGATCCGCCTGATGATCGACGGGCGCATCTATCGTTCCGGCTATATGAAGGGCATGCCCGACCGGTTCCAGGAGCTTGCGGCACTCCCGAACGTCGAGATCAAGCAGTTCAACGCCGTCGCGAAGTCGCTGACGGGTCTGTTCGAGGATTTCCGCCTGGTCTTCGCCAGCAACCACGACAAGATCATCATCATCGACGGCCAGACGACGATCATCGGCGGCCGCAACATCGGCCCGGATTATTTCGTCGGCAAGGGCGAATACGACATCGTCTACCGCGACACCGACGTGCTGATGAGCGGCACGCATGTCGCGACCCAGCTGAAGCAGGCGTTCGACGACGAGTGGGTCTGCCTGAAGAACTCCACCGTCAAGCCCGACAAGATCAACTGGAAAGACCAGTCGGCGCGGCTCGATCTGGCCTACCAGGCGATGCGCCGGTTCATCATGGGTGAAGGCCTGTTCGACGCCTCCAAGGTGAAGCTCTCCGGCAAACTGCCCGAAGCCCTCAAGGAGTTCAACGAGGAGCTGTCGAAGTTCAAAAATCTTTCGAGCTATACTTCCTTCCAGCTGTTCCGGGGCGAGCGGCCGAAGCCGGTCAAGATCCTCGACAAGCATTCCCGCCTGGGCGCGCTGAACGGCATCACGCCGTCGCTGGTCAAGTTCATCGAATGCAGCCGCGAAGAGATCATCATCCAGAACCCCTATCTGGTGCTGACGGCCGAGGCCGACGCGGCCCTCAAGCGCGCCTCGGCGCGCGGCGTGAAGATCATCATGCACACCAACAGCGGCGGCTCGACGGATTCGCTGTTCCCGCAGGCGTTCCTGATGTCCGACTGGAAGAAGATGCTGAAAGAGATGCCGACCTGCCACCTGCTCGTCGCCCCGACGATCAACGAACGGCTCCACTCGAAGGTGTTCGTGTTCGACCGCCAGATCGCCGTCGTGGGCTCCTACAACATGGATGCCCTCAGCGAGCAGGTGAACTCGGAAGTCGTCGCCGCGATCTGCGACCGGCAGTTCGCCACGATGACCGCGCTGCGCCTGATCGACGACATGAAGTCGGCCGTCGAGTACAAGATCTCGATCGACAAGGACGGCAACGTCACCAAGGTCTACGGCCCCGAAGATCACTGCTCGAAGAAGATCGTCGACCGGATGAACTTCCTGCGCAAGCTCACCTGGCTGCGCCCGGTCATCTGATCCCGTTCCGCCCTTTCCACAAGCCCCGGGGGATCGCCCCCGGGGCTTTTTTCACGGTTCCTTGCGCGGACCGGCCCGCTCAGGTATGCTTGCCGCCCGCTCCAAGACATCCTTCACGAGGCACACATGAATCTGAACGAAATCATCGGCTATGCCGGCTCCCTGCTCGTCGCCGTCTCCCTCAGCATGCAGTCGGTCCTGCGGCTGCGCTGGATCAATCTCGTCGGGGCCGCCATCTTCGCCCTGTACGGCTGGCTGATCGGGGCCATGCCGATCCTGGTCGTGAACGGGTATATCGCCGTGATGGACGCGTATTACCTGTGGCAGATCTACCGGCAGTCCGACTTTTTCACCCTCGAGCCGCTTTCGGAGATCGGCGACCTGTTTTTTCTCCGGTTCATGCGGTTTCATGAAAAAGATATCGTCAGCTATTTTCCCCGCGCCTTCCAGGACACGTTCGAGCCGGAAGACACGTGGCTGCTGTTCCGCAACATGATGCCGGTGGGGGTGTTCGCGATCAGGCCGGGCCGTGACGGCACGGCTGAGATCCTGATGGATTACGTGATTCCCGCTTACCGGGACTTCCAGTTCGGGCGGTTCCTGTTCGAGCACAAGCGAACCTATTTCCGCGACCGTGCCATCCGCACCCTCGAGGCCTGGACGGCCGTTCCGGCCCACCAGGGCTATCTCGAGAACCTGGGCTTCACGGCCGCGGGGGAAGAGGCCGCGCGCGGCCGGCGGTATATCAAGGCGCTGTAGGCTCCGACGCGGGTTCGAACTCCGGTTCCGGGGCTTCCCCGGCTAAAACGGAAGAGGCATCCTCGGCCGGCGCCAGAGGGCGGTCAGCCGGTTCCGCCCCGGCGGTCTCGGCCGTTCCCGTTCCGGAGGATTCCTCGTCATGGACGAGCTGGAGCGTGCCGTCATGTTCCTCGATGCGGAGGCGGGGAACCTGGGGAAGAGCCGTGATGTCGTCGGGGGTCAGGTGAAGCAGGCCCTTCCACATCAGTTCGCCCAGATCATGGGTCGTGACGACCCGGCTCCGGATGCGACCCTGGAGGAGGGCATCGACGTCGGTGCCCAGCTCGCCGCGGACGGTCGGATTAATGCCGAAACCGGACGGGTTGAGGAAGAGGAACAGGTGGACGAGGATGACGAGAATGACGGTTCCGGCGAGCCGCGTGTTGAGGCCCAGCGGCTCGATCTCGCTGAGCGCTTTCAGCAGCAGCACGACCCCGGTGACGATGAACAGCGGCATCCCGCCGAAATTCACCAGGGCGAGGAAGCCCGTGAAGGCATAGAAAATCACCATCGGAAAGTTTTCCTCGTCGATGCGGGAAAGCGCGATCAGGTTGGGCACCAGGAAGATACCGGCCAGCAGGCTCAGCAGGAGCTGGTCTTCGGGGTGCGGATACCGCATCGAAAGCGGGATCTGGTTCGAGACGGCGCTCGCCGCCCCCTCCGGGAAGCAGAGGATGCCGATGAGGGCGCTGAGGATCAGGGTGAGCCGGAATCCCGGCCGGACGAGGGCATAACACGTCACGAGCGCGACGAGCACCCAGCTGTTGAGGCCGAGCGCGCTCGCCGCAGCCGTGATTGGGATCAGCGCCACGCCGAATTTTTCCCGGAGCCACTCCCCGTCGAGAATGGCCAGCAATCCGACCGTGAAGATCAGCTGCAACAACGCACGCAGCCCGAGCAGCGGCTGCATGGCGAAGGCAAATATCCCAAGAACGATCAAGCCAGGGAGGATTTCCCGGCCCCGATAGATCCAGACGAGGAGGAGGCAGGAGAGAAGGAAGAACAGGCCATGGCACAGCGTTTTCAGTCCGGCCAGCGAGGCGGCCGACTGGGCGAAGGCGAAGGCGATGCTCTCGGGCAGGACCGCCCAGCCGATATTCAGATCGAACTCGCGGGCGAACAGGAGATCCCAGTAGGTGCCGGAGGCGAAGGGGCAGGACCGGGTGTAGAAGAAGAGCACGGCGAGGGTGGCCAGGAGCGCGGCGATGCGCTCCCAGTCCCAGGGGGACTCTTCGAGCGTCCCGACGGCGGCCTCGGCCTGAAGGCCGGCAGGGATCCGGTCCGGCTCCGGCTGCGGCATCGGTTCGGCGTTCTGTTCCGTCACGTGCTTCCCCTCCTGGTTCGCTTCAGCAGTCGATGAGCTTTTCCGGCTTGATCGGCATGATCCGGATGCGGCGGCCGGTTGCGTTGAACACGGCGTTCGCGACCGCGGGCGCGATTCCCATCAGCGGGACTTCGCCGAACCCCTTGGCGCCGTATGGCCCCTCGCTGTACCCGTGCTCGACGATGATGGGCTCGATCTCGGGGGCGTCTTCGGTGGTGGGCAAGATGTAGGTAGCGAAGGCATTGTTGAGCATGCGGCCCTGCGCGTCGTGCCGGATCTCCTCCATCGTCGCGTAGCCGACGCCCTGGAGCGTGCCGCCCTCGATCTGGCCCTCGACCTGCTGGGGGTTGATCGCCCGGCCCATGTCGTGGGCCGCGACGATTCGGAGCACTCGCACCTCGCCGGTCTGCATGTCGACCTCGACCTCGGCGACGTTGGTCGCATAGCTGTAGGTGAAGTAGGCGTTGCCCTGGCCGGTCTCCTTGTCGAACGTTGAATCCGGGGCGATATACCACCCGAAGGCGCTCGGCTGGAGCCGCCGCAGGTAGAACTCCTTCACGATGTCGGCATAGGCGACCCGCTTCGTCTCCCGGGCGGTCTTCACGAACGCGACGCCCTCGACCAGGTCCACCTCTTCGGGCTTCGCGCCGAGCAGGCCGGCGGCGGCCTCGATCAGGCGGGGCTTCAGCTCCTTCGCCGCAGCGGAGAGGGCATTGCCCGACATAAAGGTGGTGCGGCTGGCGACGGTGGGACCGGAGTCGGGCACGAACGCCGTGTCGGTCTCGACGACGAACACCTTGTCGAAGGTCACGCCAAGCGCATCGGCCGCGATCTGGGCGAGGATGGTGCGGGCGCCCTGCCCCATCTCGGTGTTGCCGATGGCGCACTGGACGGTGCCGTCCTTCATGATCAGCATGCTGGCGCCGGCGCGGTCGAGATGCTTGCCGCCGGCCCCGAGGCCGACCCCGTAATAGACGGTGGAGATGCCGATGCCGCGGCGCACCTGACCGGAACGGGCCGACGGGTGCTGCCATTTGCGCGTCCAGTCGGATTTCGCGACGGCCTTGTCGATCGTCTCGGTCAGACCGCACGACTGGTCGATCAGCTGGCCGGTGACGGTTTTCGTGCCGATCTTCAGCCCGTTGCGGCGCCGGATCTCGACGGGATCGATTTTCAGCGTGTCGGCGATCTCATCGATGAGGGACTCCCCGGCAAAGATGACCTGGGGAGAGCCGAAGCCCCGGTAGGCGCCGCACGGCACCTTGTTCGTGGCCATGGCAAACGAGCGGATCAGGACGTTTTCGCAGACATACGGCCCGAGGGCATGGACGGTGCCGCGCCAGAGAACGATCGGGCTGAGCGTGGCAGCCGCGCCGCCATCGACGTAGTATTGAATATCCGCCGCGATAATTTTGCCATCGGCGTCGGTGCCGACCTTCATTTTCATGAGTCCCGGATGCCGTTTCGAACTGGCGATGATATCCTCTTCCCGCTTGTAGACGAGCTTGACCGGCCGTTCGAGCAGGCTGGCGAGCAGGGCTGCGTGGCCGGCGAGAATCGAGGGGAAATCCTCCTTGCCGCCAAAGCCGCCCCCGGTCGTGGTCTGGACGATGCGGACCTTGTTTTTCTGGCAGCCGAGGATCGCGGAGACGGCGTCATGGACGTAGAACGGGCACTGCATCGACCCGTAGACGGTCATCGACCCCTCGATGCCGGGAACGGCAATCATCCCCTGCGTCTCGAGATACGCGTGCTCCTGGTAGGGGGTTTCGTATTCGCGCTCGAAGACGTGCGCCGACCGGGCGAACCCGGCCTCGAGGTCCCCGTGCCGGATCACGTAGCGGCTGAAGATATTGTCTTCTTTATACAATCTTGGCGAGGCGGGGTCGAGGGACTCCCGGATCGACAGGACGGGCTTGAGGGGCTCGATGTCGAGCTTCACCGCGGCGGCCGCGGCACAGGCGTGCTCGTAGGTGTCGGCCGCCACCAGGGCGACCGGCTCGCCATGGAACCGGACGAACCCGGTGGCGAGAAACGGTTGGTCATCGAGCACGAGAGGGTTCACGTTCACGCCGGGAATGTCGCCGGCCGTGACGATGCGACACACGCCGGGCATCGCCGCGGCGGCCGTCGTGTCGATGCCCTTCAGACGCCCATAGGCGACCGGAGACCGGACGGTCGCGCAGTGGAGCATTCCGGCAAATGAATAATCATCGATATATTTTGCTTTCCCATTGACCTTGTCCCAGGCGTCTTTGCGGGGAAGCGATGAACCGACGGCAGGCATATCCGACCTCCTCAGGAGAGGGTGAATTTACATCAGCGCATCCACGAGTGTAGCACGGTCACGACTTGGAGTGCATCACCCAGATGCCATCCCACTCGTCGGGGGGCGGCTCGCGCAGGAAGTGGGCGCACCGGTCGGCATACACCTTCGAAAGGGTGTCGCCGGGGTGCAGGGCAAGCGCCTCGCCGAAAAACCGGGCGGCGGTTTCCCATTTGCGCTTGCGGTACAGCTCCATCGCGCTGGCATAGCAGCCCAGCACCTCGTCCATGCGCGGAAACGAGGCGGTGTCGTGGTGGTCGAGCACCTCGTAGATCTTCGCGGGAAGGTTCTTCCCCTTGACGCGCAGCAGATCGACCTCCCGGGTGCGGTGGCGGTAGATCAGCCGGTTGAAGCTGTTCTCGCTGACGAGGATGCTCGTTCCGTAGAACTTGTTGGCGCCCTCGAGGCGGGAGGCCAGGTTCACCCCGTCACCGATGACGGTGTAATCCATGCGCTTGAGGGAACCGATGTTTCCGACCAGCACGGTGTCGGTGTTGATGCCGACCCCGATCTCGATCGTCTGCAGGCCCTTCTCGGACCGCCGGATGTTGAACTCGCGAAGCGCGCGCTGCATCTCGATCGCCGTGATCACGGCCCGGTCGGTGTCCTCGCCGGTCGTAAAGGGGGCCCCGAACACGGCCAGCATCGCATCCCCGATGAACTTGTCGAGAATGCCGCCGTGGTGGAACACGATGTCGACCATCGTGGTGAAATACTCGTTCAGCATCGCGACGGTCTCCTGCGCCCCGAGCTTTTCCGAGATCGTCGTGAAGTTGCGGATGTCGCTGAACAGGACGGTCAGCTCCTGCATCTTGCCGCCGAGCATGCCGTCGGAGTTGAGGAGCTGGTCGGCCACTTCCTTGTTCATGTACCGCGACAGCGTGCTCTTGAGGCGTTTCTCCCCGGTCAGATCCTCGAAAGCCAGCAGCCCGCCCATGGGTTTGTTCTGGGCGTCATGCAGGGGGGCAATTGCCATATTCAATGCTATATGTCGCCCCTGCCGGTCGGTGATCTCGGCGTCGAGGAAGTTGTCGGCCTCCTGGGTCGCGATGACGCGGCGCAGGCTGTCGACGATCCAGTGATTGTCGCCGGTGAAGAAGAGGTCGGCGTATTTGCCGGTGATCTGGTCGGTCGTCACGCCGAAGGTGCGCAGGGCGACGGCGTTGCACTTTTCGATGCGGCGCGCGGCGTTCACCGTGATGACGCCGTTGCTGAGGCTCTCGAGAATGCTTTCGCTGTAGTTTTTCATGTTCAGGACTTCATCGAACAGCTTGGCGTTTTCGATCGCGATTGCCGCCTGGGAGGAGAACGTCTTCAGCTTCTTCTCGTCGACACGCGTGAACACCCCATTCTTGCGGTTGAGCACCTGGGTCACGCCGATCGCTTTGCCGGCGCGGTTGACGACCGGCATGCAGAGGATGTTCCGGGTGTGATACCCGGTTTTCTTGTCGATCTCCTTGTTGAACCGGGCATCGGCGTAAGCGTCGGGAATGTTGATCGTCTCGCCGCTCGTGAACACCTTGCCGGCGATGCCGAGGTGGGCGGGGAAACGGATCTCCTGGTCGTTGAGGCCCAGCGCGACCTGGGACCAGAGTTCATCGGTTTTCTCGTCGTGCAGGAACAGCGTCGCACGGTCGGCATCGAGGATCATCGTGACGGCCTGCATGATCTTCTCGAGCAGCGGCTTGAGGTTCAGTTCGGAGGAGATCGCGGCGGCGACTTCCTGGAGTCGGTTCTCGTTCTCGCGCGAGCGGCGCGTCATCTCGAAGTCGCGGGCGTTCCGCAGGGCCCGGGCAGCCTGGCCCGAGATCTTCTCGACGGCTTCGAGATCGGCCTGGGTGAATCGCCCCTCCCGCTTGTTCAGAAGCTCGATCACCCCGATCGGGTCGTCCGAGGCGGAAATGCGCATCGGGGCCGCGAGGATCGACTTGGTCACGAAGCCGCTCTGCCGGTCGATCTCCTGGTTGAACCGCTTGTCCGCGTAGACGTCGTGGATGATCTCGGCCCGGCCGGAAGAAAGAATATTTCCAGCTATACCCGTGCCGGGGGGCAGGCGGATCTCCTGGATTTCCTCGCCCTGGAGGACGCGCGAGAAAATCTCGCCGGTCTCGGGATCGACGAGGAACAGCGTCCCGCGCTCGGCGCCGACGCCCTGGACGGCGAGACCGATCGTGACGGTCAGGAGGTTGTTCAGGAGGGAGGTCGAGGTTTCGAGCAGCCGGGCAACCTGTTCGAGAACACCGGTCACGGCGGCCTGGGCATCCGCCGGAGACCGGCCGGACGCTCCCGCCAGAAGGGATCCGACCTGTTCGGCCCGGAGGCTCCCGCTGATCAGCAGGGAAAGAAGGTCGGGGATGTGCGGATTCCCCGGCGCAGATGGTGCCTGAGGAGCCAACTGCGGAGGTTCCCCCACGAGCATGTTCTCGAGACTCTCAAAAACGGTTCTCAGCTTCATAACCCTCTCTCCCCCATAGTCTAGCAGCCCACCCCCCGGAATACAATCGGGGAAGAGGCAAAGACGCCCGCGGCAACCGCGGGCGTCGGGAGAGCAGAGACAGGTCCGGCGGGGTCACTCCCCGTCGGTCGAGGATTCCAGGGGCTTGGGAAGTTTCTTGAGCTGGGGGGCCAGCAGGTCGAGAGCGTTTTCGACGAGGGCCGTGCGAACGGCCGCCCCCGTCACCGCCTCGAACCGGAAGCCGAGATACACGCCGCGATACGGCATTCCCGAACCGGAGGATGTGCCGACAACCGCGAGCCCCGCGACCCGCCCGTCCTCGGTCGTGACGAACGGTTTCGCCGGGGCGTCGGCTTCCATGATGGTGACATCCTTCGCCGACTGGGCCGAGTCCTCCCCGTTGAGTTTCACCGGAACGGCGGCGCCGGTCTTCGTGGTGAGCGTCATCGCGGGCAGGTCACGGTCGTCCCCGACATACCGGAAGCCGAAGAAGCCCTCGAGAAGCGGCATGTTCGTGTTCTTCTGTTCGACCGACTGGGCGGCGAGGAAGAGGGCGCCGCCACCGTCGAGATACCGTATGAGGTCGTCGGCCGACGGCGCGATCTCGCCGAAGGAGCTCGCCGAGACGCTGTCGGTGAACACGACGCCGTTGCGATACTGCTGAAGAATATCACCATATTTATAACCAAACACCTTGGGATCCCACAGGATATCGGGCTGGAGCCCGAGAGCCTTGAACGAAACGACCAGTGGCCGCAGCGAGGCTGGATCCTCGACCATACCGCCCGTGACGAGCACGGGGGAGGTGGCCCGATACGCCGGAACGCGCGCGATGAACTCGTCCCATGCCGTGTCGCGGGCGAAACCGAGGCTCTTGTAGGCCGTCCGGAACTCGAGGCAGTAGGGGTAGTAGACGGAGATGCCGTAACTGTTGCCCATGCCCTGGGTGTGGCCCTCGGCGATGATGGGAGAGTCTGCCGGGAAGTCGGTGACGATCACATATTCGCGGCCGGTGCGATCGGTGAAGTCGGGGCTCGATTTCCCGTTTGTATACTCAATGCGATAATTGATTTCGGTGACGTATTCGCGCTTTTTCGCGACCGGGTCGACGACGAGGCTGAAGGGGCCGATGACACAGGTGTAATCGCCCTTTTCATCCGGCCCGCGCAGGGGGGTCCGGACGAACCGCGAGTGCCAGACGGCGCTTCCGCGCGGCCGGAGCTCGGCGGGGGGCAGTTTCCAGCCGTTGTAGCCCCAGATCACCGCGCCCGGCGTGCGGCGACGGATGACGACGGGCTGGGAAAGGCGGTCGGTCAGCTTGGGGTAGCCGAGCTTCTTCACGATATCGATGCAGATATTCTGCACCTCGGCCGGCATCGTCCGGATCGTCGCGAGCCGCACCACGAGGTCGTGGAGGTCGACGAAGCTGGCCTCGCTGTACCGCCGGATGCGGGCGAAGCTGCCGAACTCGTCGACGAGTGCCTGGGTGTAGGCTTCGTGGTTCGCCTCGAGCGCGGCGCCGAGCCTGCCGACCAGCTCGACGAGGGGCTGGATGCGCGACAGGTCGTAGGCGGCCTTGGTCACCGGCGCGCCGCCCAGGGTTTTCGTCGTCTGGGAGCCGCCGGCGGCGAAGGATTTCACATAGGCGGCAACCATCGCCTTGGACGCCATGCGCGGGGTGATGTCAGGGGTTTCCCGGAGCGGCCGCAGGGTATCCTGGTAGGGCATGCCCTGGCCGGGCTCGGTTTCTTCAGAGGCGATCATGAAATCGCATACGTCGCGCAGCTCGTAGGCGATCTCGATCATGCCCATCAGGCAGGCGTCGAAATCGATGATGTCGAACTTCGGATGCTTCGGGTTGGCCTTCGCGAGGGCGGGTTTCGCCTGGTTGCAGGCCCAGACGATGTCGGGCACGGTGAGGTTGTTGCCCGACTCGTCGTCGTAGGAGATGCCGACCCAGCCGGCGCCGTGATTCCAGATGACGGCCATGAACCGCTCGGCAGGGTAGTTCTCGACACCCCAGGTGAGGAACTCGGCCAGCTCGCGCCGACTGCCCATGTCGCGCTCACCGAGGTTGGCGACGAGTTTCGAGCCGATCTTCTTCGTGCGCTCGCGGGCGACCTCGTAGCGGCGGGTGCCGATCCAGTTGCCGTCCTCGATCGTCTCGCCCTTGGCGCCCTGCTGGCGGTCGATCTGGACGACGATGTTGAGGTTCTCGTCGGAGCCGATCATCTCCATCTCGTTGAGATCCTTCATGCCGCTGTTCTCGAGATCGTTGTCGGCATTCAGGAATACCAGGACGGTCCATTGCTTGCGCTTCTGCGGAACCAGCGTCGAAACGGTCGCCGGGCCATGCGTGATGTACGGCACATCGTCATGCTGGGCATCGTCATACCACCAGACCGGGAAGTCGCGACGCGGAACGTTCGCATACAGCTTTCCGACGGCCTCCCAGGTGTCACGGCTCGCGCTCTCCTGGAACCGGCCGAGAAGAGTTTCGATCCGGTCCGCCTGGCGGGAAGCCGCGTCGGAGCTGATCAGGCTCGTGGAGCCTATGCGCTGGGCGCGTCCGAAAGCGAGAGCGTCCGCCAGGCGCTTGACGACGCCGGCATAGGCGAGATCGAGCGGAAACGGCGCGGCTTCAGCGGCGGTGATGACCTGTTCCCGGGAGGCATCGTCGCCGATAGCGGCCAGGATATCCCCCGACACCTCGGCCAGCTTCGCCTCGTAGTTCGCCAGGAGCTGCTTCCGGTAGGCGCCGGTGATATTCGCCTTGAAATTTTTTCGGATCTGCTCGGGGAAATCCTTCAGCAGATCGGTCAGAAATGCCTTCGACCGCGGATCGGCAAGATACTGGAGGGTGACCTTTTTCTGCTGGACCTCGCGAATCAACTTCAGGTCGGCATTCAGGCTCGATCCAGCCCAGGAAACGGCGGCTGACAACGTGAGCACGACAGCCAGGACACCCTGCAGGAACCTCTGATGAGGTGAGGCTTTCATCGAAGCATCTCCTTGTTGCGCAACGTCACGCCCCGAAACGGCGTGGTCATCTTTTAATCATACCGATCCCCCTCCAGGTGTCAATGTTTTCCCCGGAGGAGTGTATTGCCAGGAAGGGAAAGGGACGGCTACAATGCCGCAGAGGTCGGCATGTAAAACCGGCCGGGGAGGACACCGTATGAGCTCCGCGTCTTCGGCCGAATTGTACAGCGGCCTGCAGCATGCGTTCCAGATCGACGACACCCGACAGATCCACGCCCTCCTCGACCGGGCAGGCAAGCCGAACGACGAGCAGACCTTATTGCTACTGCTATACAAAGGCCTCGCCCACCCCGACAATGAGATCCAGCAGAAGAGCGCCGCCCTGGTCCAGCCGCACCTCGTACGGATGGTCGAGGCTCTTCAGGCGCTCCTGAATCACCCGAACGAGAATATCCGGTATTGGGCCCTGACGCTGCTCGGGAACGGCGGGAAACTCTCCCGGGACGAGCTCGCCGCCGTTCTGGGACGCACCGAGAAGGACGAAACCAAGATCCTGGCCGCCGATCTGCTGTTCGCCGGCCCCGAATCCCCGGAAACCTTCGAGCTGCTGATCCGGCACCTGGGCGATCCGAGCTGGGCACTGCGACGCCATCTCAACAAGCGCCTGACGCCCTACGGCGAGAAGCTGCTGCCGGCCATCCGCACCGTGTTCGCGGGGGGCAACCTGCACCAGAAATACTGGGCTCTCAAGCTCCTGATCGATCTTTCCGGCCCAAAGGCGATGCAGAACATCCGCAAATTCCTGACCTCGAAGGATTTCACGGTCAAGCTGTACGCGATCGCCGCGCTGGAATACGTGCAGGGCGACCAGGCGCTCGGGTTCCTCTTCTCGACGTTGATGGAGGAGTCGCCGGTGATGCGGTACCAGGCCGCGCACATTTTCGCCGCCAAGGGCGAACCGGCGCTCAAGGAGGCGGTCCGCCTCATCGGCGAGCGCGGCCCCGAGCTGAAGGATGACCTGAACATCCTGACCGGCCGCATCCTCGGCGAGCGAAGCCGCATCTTTTACCGGGAACAGCTCGAAAGCTCGGATCCGGACGACCGGTTCTACGCCCTGCGCGCCATCGGCCAGAACCCCGATCAGGAAAGCATCCGGATCCTCGTCCAGGCATTCCGCGACCCCGTCTGGATCATCCGGCGGCTCGCCTCCGACCTGCTCGCACGGCTCATTCCCCAGGCACGCGAGGAGCTGATCGCCGCCCTGAACGATCCCTCCTTCGACACGATCTTCTGGGCCACGAAAACGCTCGGGGCCGGCAGGGATGCGTCGGCCGCCCGCCCGCTCCTGACGCTCGTCGACCACCACCCGGATCCGAACGTGCGGGTCTGCGCCGTGAAGGCGCTGTGCCGGCTGGATGTCGAGTACGTCGCCGAGCTGCTGATCCTGAACTTCCGCGACGCACCCCCGTCGGTGCGCACCGCGATCTCGGAAGGGCTGGTCCAGATGAGCCGGCTGAAGACCGTGAAATATCTCGTCATCTATCTTTTCGACCGGGACAAGTCGATCTCGTTCTGGTGCGAAAAGACCCTCAAAGCGCTCCAGTATCCGGCCCTCGCGAGCCTCCTGGGCCTGCTGGTGACCCTTGATCCCGTCCAGCAGGAGAAGTTCATCTCCTTCCTGCACCATCTCAAACCCGAGCAGTTGCACGCGATCCTGAAGCGGGACAAGGTGACGATGGCCGACTTCGATCCCGACCGGCTGGCCGACGAGGAATACGTCCTGGTGCCGCTTTCCCAGTATCGCACGCTCGACGATCTGCTGGGTCAGCTCAAGGAGCAGCACGGTTCGGATCTGCACCTGAACGTCGGACTGCCCCCCATGTTCCGCATCCATGGCGATCTGACGCGCACCAATCTTCCCCCGATCACCGAGGAGCGCGCTTCCCAGCTGATCCTGTCGATCTTCAACGAGGAGCAGCTCGAGCGGTTCAAGACGCACTGGGAGATCGATTTTTCCCACGAGGTGAAGCACGTCGGCCGGTTCCGCGCCAACATTTTCCGGCAGCGGCAGGGTGTCAGCGGGGTGTTCCGGCTCATCCCGACACAGATCCCGACGTTCGAGGAGCTCGGCCTCCAGCGGCCCGTCTTCGAGTCGCTCTGCGAGAACCGCAACGGCCTGATCCTCGTGACCGGGCCGACGGGCTCGGGCAAATCGACGACGATGGCGGTGATGGTCGATTACATCAACAAGTCTCGCCACGAGCATATCCTGACGATCGAGGACCCGATCGAGTTCGTGCACCAGCACAAACGGTGCAGCATCAATCAGCGCGAACTGGGCACGCACACCCACTCGTTCGCCGACGCGCTGCGCTCGTCCCTGCGCGAGGACCCGGACGTCATCCTGGTCGGCGAGATGCGCGACCCCGAGACGATCAAGCTGGCGCTCACCGCGTCGGAAACGGGCCACCTGGTCTTCTCGACCCTGCACACGATCAGCGCCAGCGAGAGCATCAACCGCATCATCGGCGCCTTCCCGGCGGATCACCAGGACCAGGTGCGGCTCGAGCTGGCCGGGGTGCTGCGCGCCATCGTCTCCCAGAAGCTGCTGCCCCGGAGCGACCGGAAAGGCCGGGTGCTGGCCCACGAGATGCTCATCTGCAACATCGCCGTGCGCAACCTGATCAAGGAGGCCAAGACCGAGCAGATCGTCTCGATCATGCAGACGGCGGCCGCGGATCACATGCAGACGATGGACCAGGCTCTCGCCCGGCTCGCCGCGCAGGAGATCTGCGCGGTCGACACGGTGATGCCGCACGTGCAGGACAAGAAGTCCTTCACGCAGCTCGTGCAGAGTGTCACGGTCAAACCGGGAACCTCCCCCGCCCCGTCAACGCCGGCCGCACACCCTTCCGCTGCCCCGCGGAAGCCGGGAAAGGCCTGATCGGACTGCGTCGGAAGCGGCTCAGCCGTTCGCCTTCAGCCGCAGCGTCAGGGAGTTGAGGACGACGGATATCGAGGAAAGGGCCATCGTCAGGCCTGCGACGGCGGGGGTGAGGCCGAAAGACGGCCCCCAGAACGGCTCGAGCACGCCGGCGGCGAGCGGCAGGGTCAACAGGTTGTAGACGACGGCCCAGGCCAGGTTCTGGCGGATCTTGGCGGTTGTCGCGCGGGAGAGACGGAGCGCGAACGGGATGAGGGCGAGATCGCGGCGGACCAGGACCAGGTCGACGGCCTCGCGGGCCGCGTCGGCACCCGAGCCGAGCGCGATGCCGACCGTCGCGGCGGAAAGGGCCGGCGCATCGTTGATGCCGTCGCCCACGAAGGCGGTCGGGCCGCGCGCGATATACTGCCGGAGGATCTCGAGTTTTCCGGCGGGCAGAACCCCGGCATGCAGCTCGGTGATGCCGGCCACCGACGCGATCGCCCGGACCGGCTCGGGCCGGTCGCCGCTGACGATGACGGGCTCGACGCCGCGGGCGCGCAGCTCGGCCACGGCGGCTTTCGACTCGTCACGGAGCGGATCGGCAAGGCCGAACACCGCGACGACCTCCCGGCCGACGGCCGCGAACACCGGCGTCAGGGCTTTTTCCAGGAACTCGTTCGGCAGAGCGGGGAGCTTCAGTCCCGCCTCCGCCATCAGGCCGTCGCTTCCGATCAGAAGGCGATCTCCCGCGCCCGTCGTCCCGGCCATGCCGAATCCCCGCTTTTCCTCGACGGCAACGAGCGAAGAAGAAGTATTTTTGTCAATATACAATTCGAGCCGCTGGTGGATGCCGTGCGACAGGGGGTGCAGGGAGCGCGAGGCGAGATCGGCAAGCGCCGCGGCATGCCGCTGTTCCCCATCCGGGACGAGCCAGACCGCCGTATCGACAGCCGGCCGGCCCTCGGTGAGGGTCCCGGTTTTATCGAATAAAATATATTTCACATCGGCGAGCGCCTCGAGCGAGGAGGGCTTCTTCACGAGCAGGCCTCGGGCCATCGCCACGCCGCTCGAAACGACGATCGCCGTGGGGGTCGCCAGGCCCAGGGCGCAGGGGCAGGCGACAACGAGCACACTCACGGCGTGCATCAGGGCCGTGTTGAGGCCCTTTCCGGCGAGCAGCCAGCCGAGGAACGTGAGGGCGGCGAGGGAGACGACGACCGGGACGAACACATCCGAGGCACGGTCGGCGAACCGCTGCAGGCGCGGCTTGTCGGCCTGGGCGCGGCGCATCGTGCGAATCAGGCTCTGGAGCGTCGAGTCCGAGCCCCGCCGGGTCGCCCGCACCCGGAGCTCACCCGTCAGGTTCACGCTGCCCGAAACGACGGCCGAGCCAGGGGACTTCGCGACCGGCATCGACTCGCCCGTCAGCAGGCTCTCGTCGGAGGCAGAGTCGCCGGCCACCACCTCCGCATCGGTCGGGAACCGCTCCCCTGGCCGGATCACCAGGAGATCCCCGGGCGCGACGAGATCGACGGCGACATCCGAGACGGTGCCGTCGGCGGAAAGCCGGTGGGCCGTTCCCTGCTGAAGGCCGGTCAGACCTCGGAGCGAGGCGGCGGCTTCCCTCCGGGCGGCGGATTCCAGAAGCTTTCCGATCGAGATGAACAGGATCAGCAGGGCCGCGGCCTCGAAATGAATCATGCCGTGATGCCCGGCCAGCGCAGGCAGCGTCAATACCAGGGCCGAGTAGCCCCAGGCGGCCCCCACTCCGAGGGCGACGAGCACGTCCATGTTCGTGGTGCGGTTTTTGAGCGACCGCGCAGCGCCCGTGAAAAAGCGGCGGCCGGTCGTCATCAGGATCAGCCCGGACAGCACCATCTGGGTGAACCGGTTCGCCCAGGTGTCGGGCGCCCCCATCGCCAGGAACGCCACCGGAAGGGCCAGCAGGGCCGTGAACGCCACGGCCGCGCCTCCGGTTTCGTCGGCCGGCTCCGCATCGACGGAGCGGGCTTCATACCCGAGATCGGTGATCTTCCTGCGAATCGCGGCGGGATCGAGTTTCGCCGGATCGTAAACGATCTCGGCCGACTCGTCGGCCAGGTAGACCCGGGCCGAGACGATGCCGTCGAGCCCGGCAAGCCCCTTCTCGATGCCGCGCGAACAGTTCGCGCAGCTCATTCCGCCGATCAGGAGGAACAGCTCGGTGCCGGCCGGGCGGGCTTCGGTCAGAGGGCGTCTCCCTGCGGGGCGGTGGCGGAGGCGGGCGGCTGGGTTTTCAGCCGTTCGATGGCCTGCTTCACGGTGTCGAGGGTCTGGCCTTCGCCCATGCCGCCCAGCGAGCCGTCGGCGTTGACGGGCCAGACGCCCTGGACGAAATTGTTCACCTGGCGGCGGCCGGCCGTGGCGCCGGGGGTGAGGAACACGAGCACGCGCTGCCGGGGCCGGAAGATGACTTCATCCTCGAAGCCGCCGAGCGTGTCGACAATGATGTCGTCCCCGGCTTTCGCTTCGCCTTTCAGCACTTCTTGAAGGGAAAGGATGTTCTCGACCTGCGAAAAGCCCTTTTCGTCCTTGCCCGTTTCGGTGCTCTTGCGCAGGCTGGCGACGGCGATCAGGTCGGAACCGGCAATCAGCTGGTCGTTGGTGAGCGTCTGTATCATGGCGTATGCAACTCCGATCATCAGGAGAATTCCCAGAATTCCGGCCGAAAGCCTGACGCACTGCCTGCGGTTCATGACGCATGCTCCTCGAATCTGGATCCGGCGCGGCAACGGCCCACCGGTCATTTCCTGTCCGAACGTCGGACGAAGGGAATGGATTGCCAAAGCGGCGTTTTTCATTTAACCATGGGGGAGCACAAAACTCAAACCCGGTTTGGAAAGGCCTGTCTTGAACATCCTGCAGCTCGTGAATGCCCTGACCTGGGGCGGTGCGCAGATCCTGGTGGCGGATCTGGCCCGGGCCGCGCGGTCGGCAGGCCATGCCGTGGTCATTGCCGCGTTCCGCGACGGGCCGGTCGGCAGCCAGTTGCGCCAGGAGGGCTTCGACGTGCGCATCCTCGGCGAGGAGGCGTTCGACCTGGTTGCGGCCTGGCGCCTGCTGCGTCTCTGGCGCGAATTCCGCCCCGACGTCATCCATTCCCATCTCTCGCGAGCGACGTTCTGGGCACGCTTTCTCCGGCATCGCGCCCCACAGACCGCCCTGGTGACCACGATCCACGGGTTCGAATCGGGCAGCTTCCACATCGTGGAAAAGCGCATGGCGAGCCTGTCAGACCATCTTGTCTTCCCGAGCGCTTTTCTCGAGCACTGGTATGGAACCCAGATCCGGAATCTACCGGCTGGCCGCTCGTCCGTTCTGTATCCCGGCGTCGAGATCACGGCCCCTGACGCCCAGCGGCCGAACGCGCCGGAGTGCGAACCCAGGATCGGCACCCTCTCCCGACTCCACCGGGTCAAGGGGGTCGACATCCTGCTCGAGGCCTGCGCCCGGCTGTCGGCTGAGCAGCGGTTCCGGATCGTGATCGGGGGTGAGGGGAAAGAGCACGACAGACTCTCCGCCCTGGCCGGCCGCCTCGGCCTCTCCGACCGTCTGGAATGGGCCGGCCCGATCGCCTCTCCCAAGGCGTTTCTGGATAAGATCGACATCTTCGCCGCCCCGTCCAGGGAAGAAGCCTTCGGTATCACGATCTGCGAAGCGATGGAACGCGGCCTTCCGGTCGTGGCAAGTCGCGTCGGGGGCATTCCCGAGATCCTGCGTGACGGCACCGACGGATTCCTGGTGACACCGGAACGCCCCGAAGAGCTGGCGGCCGCCCTCCACCGCCTGCTCGGCAACGCCGGATTGCGGCAAGCGATGGGCGCGGCCGGGAATGCGCGGGTCCGGACGGAATTTCGGAGAGACGCCTGCATTTCTAAACATTTTGATATATATCGATCAATGTTATCGCCGGCCCGGCCCGCGGCGAGACGTCTTCACCTGGCCATCTCCTCGAACGAGCTCGGCGGCGGCGAGCGCATGGCCCTGGCCGTGGCCGGGGCCATGAAACGGCGCGGAGTGGAGGTCACGGCGACCTGCGCCGGCCAGCCGCTCGCCGGGCGGCTGAAAACGCTGGGAATCCCGACATCGACGGTGCCGATGCGCGCCGGCGGCCTGTTTTTCGGCATCCGGCTGGCCCGGGACCTGTTCGCCCACCGCCCGGACCTGGTGAATGCCCACCTGAATCGCGCCGCGCTGATATCCGGATTTTTCCGGCTCCTCGGCGGCCCTCCCGTGGTCTCCCACGTGCACGGACTGAACCGCGCCATCTACTACCGCTGGTCGGATCTGCTCGTCGCGGTGTCCGCGTCGGTCGGCGAGCATCTTCGGCGCCAGGAGATCCCTGTCGGCCGCATCGCCGTGATTCCCAACCGCATCCCCGGCTCGCCCGTCGTCGTGCAGCCCCCGCCCGCGCCCCCCTGGATCATCGGCATCCCGGCCAAGCTGCATGCGAACAAGGGCCACGCATGGGCTCTGGAAGCCATCGAGCGGCACATGGCCCTGCTGCCCGATCTCCGTATCGAGATTTTCGGGGACGGCCCCGAGCGCGACGCCCTTCAACGACTTGCCGAGACCGGTTCCCTGAGCGGCCGGGTCCGGCTTCACGGATTCCAGCCGGACATGGACCTCTGGTATCCGCAGCTTCATGCCGTTCTTCTCCCCTCGCTGGGGGAAGGGATCCCGCTCAGCCTGATCGAACCGATGCGCTGGGGCATCCCCTGCATCGCAACCGACGTCGGCGGCATCCCCGAGATCGTCGAGGACGAAGTGACAGGTGTTCTGGTCAAACCGGGGGATGGGGATGCCCTCATCGCAGGCATCAACCGGGTTCTCTCCATTCCCGCCTATGAGGGGTTTCGTTCGGCGGCCCGCGACCGGTTCCGCCGGATCAACGACTTCGACGGCATGATCGACCGGTTCGCGTCGCTCTGTGAGACGCTCCAGGCTCTTCCCTCATGATCGAAGCAACACCCTCCCGCCTGCTGTTCGCCGCGCCGGCGGCCTGGTCGGCCCTGAGACAGCGGCACCAGGCACTTGCCGAGGGGCTGGCAGCCGCGGGCTGGGATGTCACGTATCTCGATCCCCTGCGAAGCGGCGGCTGGTTCTTCGAAAAACGCGACCTCGGCCGCCGGCTCCGGCTGTTTTCCCTGCGGGTGCCGTTCCGGGCCGCCGAGTTTCCCGGTCTTCAGGCGATCGCCGCACGGCTGGCGCTGCGTCACCTCGTCGGAGCCGGCCTCGAGCCGACAACAACCGTCTTCTGGACGGCCGATCCGTCCCTTTCGGCCCTGGCGCCGCTTCCCTGGCGCTCCGTCATCTACGACCGGTGCGACCGGCACGGCTCGTTTCCGGGGCAGCGCGCATCCGCCTGGAAAGCGCACGAGCAGCGGCTGTATCGGCACGCCGACCTCATCCTGGCCTCATCGCCGCTTCTCGCCCGCGAAGCGTCGGCAGCCGGGGCGAAGCATGTCGCCCTCGTGCCCAACGCGGCAGATCGGTCCTGGCGTTCCCCGCCACCTCCGCAGCGCCCTTCCGGCCCGCCCTGGCGGCTTCTCTCGTCGGGTGCGCATTTCGAGTGGGTCGATCACACATGGCTCGCCGGGCTGGCACGCCTTCCGGGTGTCGAGCTTCACCTTGCCGGCCCGGGCAGGGGCCCTGCCTGGGAACGGCTGATCGACGATCCCCGCGTCACGTGGCACGGCATCCTCGATCACGGGCGGTTGCGGGAACTGATTGACCGGTGCCACATCGGCCTGATACCGTTCCGGGATGACGCACTCACGGCTGGGGTTGATCCGGTCAAGGCTTACGAGTATGCCGCACGGGGGCTGGCCATCTGGGCCCCAGAAACGACGGCGCTGCAGCGGCATCCGCTCGTGACGCGCATCGTCACACCCGGCAATGCGCCGGCGCATCTCGCCGCCGACGGCGCCCGCGTGCCGATCCAGGCCTTCCCGGCAACCTGGGACGACCGGCTGGCGCAAATTCGCAGCCTGCTGAAGGGGATGAGAGACCGATGAAGGGCGGACACCTGCTTCTCACGGGATTCTACGGCGAGGGGAACCTCGGGGACGACGCGATCCTGCGCGGTATCGCCTCGAGCCTGCCGGCCGGCACGCGCATCCTCGCCACCGCCGGCAACACCCCCCTGCCGCCCGGCATCCACGGAATCCGCCGCCGGGGGATTCTCTCCTGGCCCGCGTTTCTCGGTGCCCTGAAAGGCGCCCGGCTCGTCGTCGGAAGCGGCGGCCTGCTCCAGGACTGGTCGCTCGACGGGGTGACGTTCTACGCCCTGCGCTTTCTGGCAGCGCGTCTGGCAGGCAAGCCCGTCGCGCTGTTCGGGGCGGGACTCGGCCCGCTTCGCAGCACGGGAACCCGATCGCTCGCCGCCTTTTCGCTTGGGGCAACGTCTCACTGCCATCTCCGGGACGACGAATCCGTGCGTCTCTTCCACGAACTGACCGGCCGTGAGGCGCAGCGCGGCGCCGACTGGTCCTGGGGGATATCCGCCTCATCCCGCGGCTCCCCAACACCTCGAAATCTGCCGTCAGATGTTATAGCTATCAATATACGACCTTGGCTGACGCACGATTGGAGAGAGGCTGCGACGCGCTGGCTGGCCGGCGCTGACAGGAAGACGCTGATCGGCATCTCCGCCCGCCCCGAAGACCGGCGGCTGATGGAGCGGGTCTGGCCAGGTCTCCGGATCCACGAGCCCGCGGACTTTTCCGCTCTCCTCGCCGACGCTTCGGTGTTGCGGGAGGGCTGGGCAATGCGGTATCACGTGCTCCTCGCCCTGCTCCGGGCCGGCGTGCCCGTCCGCGCCCTCCCCTACGACGGGAAAGCCCGTCACCTGGCCGAGGCTGCGGGCCTGCCGGTTCCGGAGCCGGGTGACAGCGCGCCATCACGGGCGGAGCGGGCCGCGCGCGCTTTTCTCATCGCCGAGGAGGAGCGGTTCGCACGGATGAGCGAGGCCTTCCGCCAGGCATGGGAGGAAGCCGCATGAGCAGAATCCTGTACCGGCTCGCGCAGTTGTATGCCTCGCTTGCCAGCGCCGAGCGCCGATTCTTTCTAACGTTCCCGTTTCTCATCGAGAATCCTGCCGCCCGCGTGATCAGCGTCGGCAACCTCTCGGTCGGCGGCACCGGGAAAACCCCGTTCCTGTTCGAACTCCTCGCCGATCCCGCCCTGCCCGCGAGCCGAGCCGTTCTCACCCGGGGCTACCGCAGCCCCTGGGAGCGGGGATTCTACCTGATGAGCGGTCCCGGCCCGCATCCCGAGGCTCTGACGGATGAAGCCCGCCTGCTCGCCGCGCTGTTTCCCGAAGTTCCGGTGCTGGTCGGAAAGAACCGGGCGCACTCGGCCCGCCTCGCCGAGCGATGGTTCCGGCCCGACGTGCTCCTGCTCGACGACGGCTTCCAGTACCGCCGGCTGCGCCACGACGTCGACATCGTATTGTGGGATGCCCTGATGCCGGAGGAACATGCCCGCCCCCTGCCGCTTGGCAGGCTCCGCGAGCGGCCGGAACGGCTCCGGGATGCCCACGTGATCGCCCTGACGCGATGCGAACTGGCCAAACCGTCCCAGATCACCTTCTGGACGCGTTTCATCCGTGAGATCGCGCCGGAGACGCCGGTTCTCGAGATGCTCACGATGCCGAGCGGCTGGATCGACCCGGCCGGCCGGCACCGGCGGCTCGACGAGGGTCCGGAACGGGTTCTCGCGTTCGCGGCGATCGCCAAGCCCGATGTGTTCGCCACCCAACTGACGGCGGCCGGCCGTTTCGTCACCGACATCCGCAGCTTCCGCGACCACGACGGGTTCCACGCAAAAACCCTCACCGGGCTCGCCTCGGCAGCCGGGAGCATGGCCGCCGTCCCGGTCTGCACCACGAAAGACCGGATCAAGATCGCGCCCGAGGCGGCCGCCCGTCACGGTATCTGGACGCTCGAGATCCGCATGCGCCCCCGTTCGGGCGAATCACTCGGAACCGCGCTGCGTCGTCTCGGCATCGACCTCTCGCTCCGGCGGCGCGACGGCTGACCCCTCGCCTGCCCGTTCCGCAGGGTGCGCACAGGGGGCCGGCGGCGGCCGGCCGAAGAGGCGACAGCGGAGCCACACACAGAGCCAGGCGACCAGGACTCCCAGGAGCCACCCGGTCAGCACGTCGAACGGGTAATGCACGCCGATATATATTCTTGAGTATCCTACAGCCAATGAGAGCAGGGAAAAGACGATGCCGGAGGCCGTTCCGAGTTCGAGCCAGATGACGGTCGCCGCCGCCGCGGTGTTCGCCGCGTGGGACGAGGGGAAGGACTTACTCCCCTTGCACGGCACGAGAAGCCGGGCATCCGCTTCCATGCAGCATGGCCGCTTCCGCCCGACCGCCTTTTTCACGACGGCCGAACTGAGCTGGTCGCTGGCCCCGATCGCGACGAGCAGGAGCAGGGCCACGGCCCGGCGTTTCCCGTCTGCGCCCAGCAGCAGCCAGAGCCAGGCCGCGAGCAGCAGGGGCGCCCACAGCTTCGCATCGGTGATGAGGGGCATGGCCACATCGAGCACGCCACACGTCCAGGTGCCGTTGAACAGGTGGAACAGGAAGCGGTCGGCCGCGAGAATCGGTTCCATGACGGCCGGGGCCTACTCGCCCATGTATTCTTCGGTCAGCATCGTCTCGAGGTTGTCATACCGGGCGAACTGCGGGAAGAACGCCATGTCGCAGGTGCCGACCGGGCCGTTGCGCTGTTTCGCGATGATGACTTCGGCCCGGTTCTTGCATTCGGCCTTGTTCCGGTTATAATATTCTTCTCGATATAGAAAAATGACGACGTCGGCATCCTGCTCGATGGCGCCCGATTCGCGCAGATCCGACAGCATCGGCCGCTTGTCGGGCCGCGACTCGACGGCGCGCGACAGCTGGGAAAGGCAGACGACGGGCACCCCCAGCTCGCGGGCGATTCCCTTGAGGCCGCGCGAGATGGCCGAGATCTCCTGGACGCGGTTGTCCTGGCTGCTGCCGCCGCTCTGGAGACTCATCATCTGGAGGTAGTCGATGACGATGAGGCCGATGTTCTCCTGGGCCTTGGCGCGGCGGGCCTTGCTGCGCACCTCCATCAGGGTCATGTTGGGCGAGTCGTCGATGAAGATCGGCGTCTCGGCGAGCACGCCGACGGTCATGGTCAGCTTGGCCCAGTCCTCGTCGGCGAGGTACCCGTTGCGGATCTTCTGGCCGTCGATGCGCGCTTCCGAGACGATCAGGCGCTGCATCAGCTGGTAGCGGGACATTTCGAGCGAGAAGATCAGCACCGGCACGGCATTGACGCCGGCCACGTGCTGGGCGATGTTGAGACAGAACGCCGTCTTGCCCATCGAGGGGCGGGCCGCGAGAATGATCAGATCCGAGGCCTGGAAGCCGGAGGTCATCTCGTCGAGCTTCGAAAACCCCGTCGCGACGCCGGTCACGGCCTGTTTGTGCTCGTACAGCCGCTCGAGCCGCTTGAACGTCTCCGAGGCGAGGTCCCGGATGCGCACGTAGGACTGGGAATTCCCCTTCTGGGACAGTTGCAGCACTTTCTGCTGCGCCTCGTCGAGGATGGTCTGGGCAACGACCTGGGGCTCGTAGGCGGTGCGGGCGATCTCGCCGGTGACGCCGATCAGCTGCCGGAGCAGCGATTTTTCCTTGACGATCTTCGCGTAATGATCGGCATTCGCCGCCGTGGGCACGACGTTCAACAGCTGCGACAGGTAGCTTGCCCCGCCGATATCCGACAGCCGGTTCTGCGCCCGCAGCTCCTCCTGGAGCGTCACCATGTCGCAGGGGCGGTTCGCCTGGTACAGGTTGAGCAGCGCCTGGTAGATGCCGCGATGCGACGCCTGGTAGAAGTCGTCGGCAACGATGTTCTCCATTGCCTTCACGACGGCCTCGACATCCATCATCATCGAGCCGAGCAGTGCCTGTTCGGCCTCGAGATTCTGGGGCGGAACCTTCTGGAACACGTCGCTCATCGCGTCACCTCGACCTCTGCGCCGTCGCGCATCCTTGGCGGATTATATCGATTGGTATTTCAGGAAAACAACCTCACCACGGAGATCACAAAGGACACGGTGGTTTCACAGGGAAAAGGGCATTCTCCGTGCGACCTCTGTGTTCTCCGTGTTCTCCGTGATGAGGATTTCTTCCGGCCCGTATGGATCAGGCGGTGACTTCGGCGGCTTCCTCGGGCAGGACGACGAGCTTCACGGTCGCCTTGACGTCCGCAAACAGCTTGACGGTGACTTCGTGCTCGCCCAGCTCCTTGATGTGCTCGACGACGACGCTGCGCTTGTCGAGCTGGATGTCGGCCTTCTTGGCGATCAGCTCGGCGATCTCGGTGTTCGTGACGGAGCCGAACAGGCGGCCCTTCTCACCCGACTTGCGGGTGATCTTGAGGGTGAGACCGTCGATCTTGGCGGCCAGAGCCCGGGCTTCCTCCTGCTCCTTCACTTCCTGGCGCTTCCAGGACTGCTTGAGCAGGTTGAGGTTCTTCATGGTGCCCGGGGTGACCGGGACGGCCAGGTTGCGGGGGAACAGGAAATTGCGGGCATACCCTTCGGCGACACGCTTGGTTTCGCCACGCTTGCCAACGCTACCGACGTTCTGGATCAACAGGACCTGCATGATAATTCCTCCTCAGAATTGATCGAAGAATGACGACTCATCGCCGTCTTGATTCGCTTTTGAAGGCGGAGGCGCCCGGAAATCGAGCCAGACGTCCGCGATCCCCGCCCAGATGAGCAGCTGCGTCATCAACAGGGCGAGCACCGACAGACCGACCCGGTTCGGGGTGCTGATCTCGTTCTTCTCGAAAACATAGAACAGCAGGGAAACACCGATGATGAGATACAGCAGCTTGCTGATCGCGAGGCAGTTCGCCCCGATGACCCGCGCGAGGTGGCGCAGTTCGTCCGAGGCGAGGTTTTCGGCCCCGTGATACAGCAGCCAGCCGGCCAGAAACACCCAGATCAGCTGCCAGTCGAACCGCCAGGTCGAGAAGGCGGGAAGCGGCTGGACGCGCAGTCCGTGATTCGGAGCCAGCGTCACGATCCCCAGATACATGATGATCAGGGACAGCAGGTGCCAGCCGAACAGGAACGTGACGGGCACCAGCAGGGCGACGAATCCCATCCATTCCCGGAACTGGCGCATCACGGCCTCGGTCGCCTCTTCGGTCTCGGCAGCGGCGGTCACGGTCGTCGCCGCGGCGGTCGATGCCGGTGCCGACGCGGCGGTTGCCGAGGCGGGAGAGGTCTCCCCGCCCGGAACGGCCTTCTTTTCCGTACCCGCCGCCTGGGTGTTCATCTTCCGGATCTGGGCCTCGATGAGATCCGCCTGGTGCTCGAACACGCTCCGCAACTGCCAGAGCCGGGTACCGGCCTCGCCGAACACCGGGGCGATGCTCCAGAGACAGAACGAGAACAGCATCGAACCCGCCAGAGCCAGACCGATCGATCGCAGGGCGGGAAAGCCCCTGTCGATGGCGGATGCCAGCAGTCCGGCCGGCACGAGCAGCATCGGCACGAGAAGTATACCCGTAGCTATACCACCATAGGCCGTCGAACCGGCGATCGTGAGGCCGGCATACACCCCGAACCAGACGCTTCCCCAGGCCAGGCTGACGAAAACGGCGGGCAGTCCCGCCAGGGCCAGCAGCAGGGTTCCAAAGATCGGGGTATACAAAGAAGCGAACAGCGTCACCAGCGTGAAAGCCGCCATCAGGGCGGTTCCAGCGGGACGCTGTCCGAGGTTCTGTTTCATGGTTCTCAGCTCTGTCGGGCATCGGCGCCGGGAGGAAGCGTGCCTCCCGGGCCGCCCGCCGTTCAGGCGGCGATGAAGGGCAGCAGAGCGATGTTGCGGGCGCGCTTGATGGCGCCGGTCAGCATGCGCTGATGCTCACTGCAGGTGCCGGTGGTGCGGCGGCTGACGATCTTGCCGCGATCGTTGATGAAGCGGCGAAGCTTGTTGGTGTCTTTGTAATCGATGAACAGGGACTTGTCCTTGCAGAACTGGCACACCTTCCGGTGGCGGGGGCGCCGCATCTCGCGGGGGGCATCATTCTCGGCCATGATTTATTCCTCCAGAATTGTTCAGACAAACCGGGCTCAGCCCGGCTCGGAATGCGAATGGGGTGATCAGAAGGGCACGTCGTCCCCGCCGGTCGGGTAATCGGCATCGCCGCCGCCGTAGTCGGGAGCGGCATCGCCGCCCTCGTCGGCTCCGCGGCCGGGGCCGCCGGCTCCGCCGGGTCCACCGCCGCCAAGGAACTGGACGCTGTCGGCGACGATCTCGGTGACGGTGCGCTTCTGCTTGTCCTGGGTCTCGTAGGAGCGGTTCTGCAGGCGTCCTTCGACGAAGACCGGCCGGCCTTTGGAGAGGAATTTGCTGCAGTTCTCGCCCGACTTGCCCCAGACCACGATGTTGAAGTAGTTGACTTCCTTCTTCATTTCGCCGTCCCCGCCTTTGAACTGGCGGTTGACGGCAATCGCGAATTTGGCGACGGCCGTTCCCTGGGGGGTGTATTTCAGCTCGGGGTCACGAGTGAGATTGCCCATCAGGAAAACTTTGTTCAGATTGGCGGCCATGCGCGTCGGTTCCCGATTACTGCTGGCGGGACGTGGTCATGAAGCGCAGGATGTTCTGATTGATCAGATAGAAGCGCTCCAGTTCGCGGAGAACGTCGCCGGTGCCTTTGAAGTCGATGAGGACGTAGTAGCCCTCATTGTGCTTCTCGACGGGGTAGGCGAGCATGCGCTTGCCCCAGCGGTTGACCTTCTCGACCTGGCCGCCGTAGCGGTTGATGGCGCCCTCGATCTTGGCAACGACGGCGTCAACGGCATCCTCGGCAATGTTGGGTTCGGTGAAAAACAGGGTTTCGTACGGTTTCACAGGGTCGTAATGACCTCCCTCCGGATGAATGAACATTCAGCCCCCGGCCTGACCCGGACGCGGGAGCAGGGAATGGTACCCCGCAGGATAGCATGAATCGGGCGCCGTTTCAAGCCCCGTGTTGCCAGGGGTTCACCGCAGAGGGACGAAAGGCCGTTTCACTTCAGGGATACTCCGTTGAAATACCCGTCGGATTCGAGAACGGATCCGCAGATGGAGGGCAGATGAACGCAGATGGAAAAAAAAGAGAAACGAACGCCCGGGACCACCTGCTTTTCTCTATCCGCCGAATACTCCATGAATGAAGACGCTCAGGATTTCATCTGCGCCATCTCTGCCATCGGCGGATCGGGTCTTGTGACGAAACCCACATGCCAGGCACGAAGAACAATCGCAATGACAGAGACGAATCGCGATGTCGTGCGGGTCACTCGATCGGTTTCAGGGGGCGGACGGGGGTGCCGTCGCTCCAGGTGCCTGTTTCGCGGGATGCGGGGGTACGCAGGAGGGCTTCGTCGCGGCTGCCGCCGTGGAAGGCCGCGTCGATCAGGCGGTCGAGGCATCGCCAGCTCACCCACGCGTCGAGCGCATCGGGCGGGCGGAGGGCATCGCGTTCGATGCCGGGCGCGCCGAGCAGCTTCGCGAACGCCTTTCCCGTCAGTTTATTCAGCTTCGGGAAGCGCGGTGCCGCGGGCGGCTGGCCCGTCACACCGTCTATATCATACGATATATCCGCAGCCTGCGGGAAAAAGTGGTCGGTGATCATCGGGGGTTCCCCGTGCCGGTCGGACTGGACCAGCGCAAGAACATTGTCGGCCGAGGCGATACCGGTCGCCCGGTCGTGGAACACCCTGCCCCGTTCCAGCGTCACGCGCTGGTCTTCGTCGCCGATCAGCGTCAGCAGCATCGTGCCGGACGGAATGAGCGACAAATTCTCGATGAGGCTTTTCGGCCGCAGATAGAGCCTGCTTGCCGACTCGCTCCCCTTCGCGTCCGCGCCCTCGACGCTCAGTACGGCAAGCGGCTTCGGCAGCCCTTCGCGGGCCGCTACCGCGGCCAGATTCATCGCCATGCAGCCGCCGAGCGAGTGGCCGGCCAGCACCATGCCCTCGGGACGCGGCTTGATCCGGCCGGTCTTTTCGAGTTCACCCAGCGCCCCTTTCAGGGCCGCCACGGCGTGGCGCACCGGTTCGCGCACCTGCATCCGGCCCGTCTGGTAGACGAGCCAGACGACGATATTGCCGCGCCGGGCGAGATGCTCGATCCAGGCCCCCTGGCCTTTCGGGTTGACCCCGAGCCAGCCGTGCAGCAGTATCACGAGCGGCGCCGAGGCAGGAACCGGCTCTGCCGGGGTGACGAGCAGGAATGCCTCCTCCCCTGCCCCCTGCCAGAGCCGGTCGGTTCGCGCGTGGGGATAGACAGGCGCACCCGGCCCCGACACAGGAAACGCCGGCGGTGCAGGCTTGGCAGCGGGCACGCCGGCGGTATCGGCCGGGCAGACGGCCGCCAGCAGACAGAACAGCGCGGCGAGCACCAGCCCCATCGGCCGCCGCGAAGGGCGCCGGCCCGAGGCGTCAGCGACGATCGGCAAAGGGATCATGGATCGCGGTGACGCGGCGGACGAAGCCGTATTTGCCGCCGCCGTATTTCAGGACGCTGCCGCCCCGCATGTTCCGGTCGATCTCGTCGATCGTCTGGGGCCGGCCTTTCCGGAGGCAGTCGGCGAACATCGGGGTCCCCTTCTCGTTCATCCCGATGTAGGCGAACCAGTGGTGAGCATCGTTCGAGGGATTGTAGGCCGGATCGAGATCGTAATGCACCTTGACGTGGATCAGCATGCCGGGCTTGAGCTTGCCCGCCTTTGCCGCGTCATCGAGACTGTCGATCTTCGCTCCGCGCAGGCTGGTGTCGGCCGGATACGCGAGGTGCGGATAAATAGCGGCCGCTTTTGTCGGCTTCGCGCCCGCTGCGGCAGCCATCGTTCCGACATACTGGAGGCACTTGTTGGGCGTAGTGAACCATTTGCTTTTCTTCGCAGCCTCGATGCCGTCGAGCAGGCATTTCGGGATCCCGGGGCCGTTGATGCCGTCGGCGGAGGGCTTCGCCGTCACCTGGCCGGACTCCGGGACCGCCACGGGCTTCGCGGCTGGACCGGCGTAGGGCGACTCGCGCTTCCCGTCATAGGCCGGTACGCCGGGAATATCGACGAGCGAAACGTGGACGAACGCATACCCGTTTTTGTGCCGGATGCGGTACCAGTCGCCTTCCCGGGCAACGACGGTGATCCGGGTTCCCGGCACGAAGCCGTCGATGATCTTTCCCCACGGGCCGGTGCGCACGTTCAGCCGCCACCGGCAGTTGACGTTGCCCTCGCAGGGATACGTCACCGCCACGCCGGTTTCGGTGTCGTCACCGCCCTGGCCCATGGCGGTCGGAACGGTGCCGTCGGTGACCGCACGGGCCGGGTCCGCAGCGTCGTTTTGCGGCATGACGGTCACCGGTTCCTTCGCGGTGAAGGGCGACTGGGGCGTCAGTTCGGCCATGGCCGCCGTTCCGACAAGCAGGGGAACGACGAGAATCAGTCCCGCCCAGGTTCGACACGTCATACGCCACCTCCGGATAAATTGCGGATACACGATGTTCCTCTTGGTTTACGATCGGTACGGGAAAAAGTTTCCCGGCTGATCAGAGCCGTTTCGGACAGTGCCCGGCGAGTTCGCAGCCGGCGCAGTCGGGTGAGCGCGCCGGGCATCGGGCCCGGCCGTGCAGGATGAGGGCGTGGGAGAAGTCGATCCAGCGGTCTTTCGGAACAAGTTTCATCAGATCAGCCTCGATTTTTTCGGCATCGGTCTCGTCCGTGAGTCCCAGCCGCCGGGAGAGCCGCGTGACATGCGTGTCGACGACGACCCCCGAGGCGATGCCGAACGCCGTGCCGAGCACCACGTTCGCCGTCTTGCGTCCCACACCGGGCAACACGACCAGCTCTTCGAGACTCCGGGGAACCTCTCCGCCGTGCTCTTCGACCAGGGCTTTCGCGCAGGATATAATATTTTTTGCTTTATTTCTGAAGAAGCCCGTCGAACGGATATCGGTCTCGAACTCGGCCTGGTCGGCGCCGGCGAAGTCACGTGCCGTGCGGTATTTGTTGAACAGGCTCGCGGTCACCTTGTTCACCCGCTCGTCGGTGCACTGGGCCGACAGGATCGTCGCAACCAACAGCTGGAGCGGATCGTGATGCGTGAGAGCACATCTGGGAGCAGGGTAGGTGCGCGCCAGCAGATCGATGATGGGACCGATGCGCCCCGCAGCCCCCTTCACAGGGTCGCCGGAAACCGGAGCAGCGTGCTTGGAAACGGGCTCCGTCGCGGGTTTGTTTTTGGGTTTCGCAGACGCGGAAGACGATCGTGGCATGTCAGTTCCCCTTTCGTGCCATCCTGGCCTTGCGCAGCCAGTCGAGAAGCTCCCCGCCGGACAGGGCATTCAGCAGGTGGCGGGCCTCGAGACCGCCCTTGCGGGCGATGCCGAGGCCATACCGGATATATTCCAGGGAGGCGGGATCATGGGCGTCGGGACCGATGACGAACGTCAGGCCCCGGTCCCGCCAGGCGCGGATGTGCCGCCAGTCGAGATCGAGACGCTGCGGCTGGGCATTGATCTCGACGGCGACCCGGTTGGCGACGCAGGCATCGAGAACCCGTTCGATATCGATCTCGTAGCCCTCCCGGGCCAGGAGCAGCCGGCCCTCGGGGTGGCCGAGCACCGACGTGAAGGGGTTCTCGACGGCCCGGATGACCCGGCGCGTCATCTCCTCGCGTGGCATGGTGAAACCCGAGTGGACCGAAGCGATCACGAAATCGAAGCCCGCAAGGGTTTCGGGCGGGTAATCGAGCGCCCCGTCAGCTCGTATATCGCTCTCTATTCCTTTCAGCAGCCGGCACCGGCGGCCATGCGCCGCGTTCCAGGCATCGATCTCCCGCCACTGGCGTTCGATCGCCACCTCGTCGATCCCGTGCGCGTAATGAGCCGACACCGAGTGATCGCTGATGCCGAGCCAAGACCAGCCGAAGCCGGCGGCGGCCTCCGCCATCTCCTCGAGGGAGACGGCGCCATCGGAGGCGTTCGTATGGGCATGGATCGCGCCGCGCAGGTCTTTGGCCTCGACGAGAACCGGCAGACGGCCGTTCCCGGCCCATTCAATCTCATCCATGCCTTCGCGCAGTTCGGGGGCGACCCAGCTCAAGCCGAGCGCCTCGTAGACCTCCTGCTCGGTCGCCATCGGGGCGGCCGTCTCCCCGTCGTAGAGGCCGTATTCGTTGAGCTTGAGCCTCTTCGAGAGGGCCAGCGAACGCATCAGGGTGTTGTGCTCCTTCGAGCCGGTGAAGTGGCACAACGCCGGCCCCAGCGACTCGGGCGGAACCACGCGCAGATCGACCTGCATCCCGCTCTCCAGGACGACAGATGTCTTCGTCTCGCCCGTTCCGACGACCCGGACGATGCCCGGAAGGCGCAGGAACGCGGCCATGACCGCCGACCCGCCGTCGGTCGCGGCAAGAATGTCGATGTCCTTCACCGTTTCCCGGCACCGCCGGAGACTGCCGGCGACGTGGTATTCCGCCCCGGGGGCCTCGCGCTTCAGCCATGCCATCACCTGATCGGCCGTTTCCCGTGCGGTCGCCAGCAGAAACCGGCCGGCAAACCGCCGGATAAATTCTATTCCATTCAGTATATTCGCAGCGGTTTTCTCGCCGAACCCCTTGAGACCGGCGATGTTCCCGCCGCGGCAGGCAGCCTCGAGCTTCTCGAGATCGTCGATCCCGAGCTGATCATACAGGAGGCGGACCTTTTTCGGGCCGAGCCCCGGCACCCGCATCATCCCGAACAGGCCGGGGGGAAACGAGGCCTCGAGCTGGTCGCGTTCGGCGACGCGGCCCGTTTCCAGGAATTCCTTCACATGGCCGCACATGCTCGCGCCGAATCCCTTGGGGGGCTCGTCGAGGAGCTGTTGCAGAGGGACGGGGTTCGTCTGGAGCGTCCGGGCCGCGTTCTGGTAGGCCCGAATCTTGAACGGATTGGCCCCGGCAAGCTCCAGCAACCCGGCCATCTCGTCGAACAGCTCCGCAAGCTTCTCCCGTGCTTCCATCGCGCCTCCATTCCCCGATCTGTTCCTCCCCTCACCGTAACCCAACCCGCCTGCCGGGTCAAATGCGATCCATGGGCCCTGCATTGTTCCGCCTACGGGGCCACATCGGCGCAGCCTCTTGCGTTTTTCGGAAAGGTACGGCACACTTGCATCGTGAATCATGGCCGGGCGTTCAACAAACAAAAGCCCGGTCGAACCGTGAAAGGAGCTTGAAACCCGCATGAAAAAACTGTCTCTCCTCCTCGTCGTCCTGGCCGCGTTCCTCGTTCTGGCCGTCTCGGCCGAAGCCGGAAGCTACACGAAGCAGAATCATTCGCTGTATCTCGACGGCAAGGTCCTCGTCCGCTTCGACCAGCTGCTCCTCGGCTGGACCCGTGACCAGAAGGAAATCGACCGCATCCGCTTCAAGATGACTTGCCTGAAGGGCGCCGCCGTGTTGAATAACATCGAGTATATCGACACCGCCGTCGATGGCAAGGAAACGGTCCGCTGGGCCAAGTCCCAGGAGCCGATGAACCTCGACTTCTCGGCGAAGCTCGGTCACATGGACCGCGCCCACCGGGTCTGGATCGCCCAGACCTCCGAGATCAAGGTCGCCCCGTATGATCTCAAGACCGCCAAGGTCCGGTTCCACATCAAGGCTTCGGGCCGCAACTACAAGGTCACCTGGGTTCCGCTGACCGGTGAGGTCCACGCGATCTGGTGATCGTTCGTTTCAAAACCCTATCCTAATCTGATTCCCGGCCGGAAACGGCCGGGATTTTTTTCTTCAGCGGGGCTTTCTGCGCAGGTTGCGATGTTCCTCGACCGAGGAGCGCAGCTCGTCGAACAGGGCCTGCGCCCGCTCAACGGCACCGATCTCATCGTAGATGCGGAACGGCTGGAACACTGCGATTCCGAGCAGAGCCGCCAGCAGGGTCATCATCAGGCCGGAGAGGGTGCCGAGGTGCATGCCCAGGCCGAGCAGGGAAAAAGCACTCCAACAGAGGACCCACGAGACCGCGCTTCCGACGAAGGCGAAGGCGAGTGTGCAGAGAACCCGGACGAGCACCGGGCCCACAAACTCCTCCCGGGGGATATTGAGCCGCCGGGCAAGAAGGGCTTCGATCACCGGGTCGGGGTGACGGCCGAGATTCAGCCGGAGAACGACGGCCCGGCGCCAGTCGAAGGATTCCAGGCGCAGAAAATCGTCGTCCGGGGAAGGTTCGGGCGGGGCTTCCGGCGCGGGCGTCTCGGCAGGCGGGGCAGAAGGTTCGGCGGGCGGAGCGCTCACGGCAGGCTCTTTCCTGGCAGGCGCGGGCTGGGGCTTATCCGGGGTGGGACCTCCCGGCGTTGGGACGGCATCGGGACTCATGCGGCATCATCCTCCGCTGCAACTATATCACAGGGGCTATGCCGCACGGGAAGGCGGGCGTATACTGGGACGGGGTTCATCGTCACCGTTTCTGCAACCGCATCCCTGCCGGAGGCCACCATGCCGTTATCCCCCCCCCCTCGCACCTTGTTCGGCCGCTGCCTGCTGCTTCTCGTCTTCGTCGCCGCGACGGCTCAGGCGGGCGCCTGGTCGTATCACACCCACCGCAAGATCGTCTCCGACGCGATCGCCTTCCTGCCAACCGAGTTCCAGAACCGGTTTCTTCCGTTCAAGGACGTGATGATGAAGGGGGCGACCGATCCCGACACCGTCCTGAAAGATTTCATGAACCATGTGTATCACATCCACAGCCGCACGGGGCACGATTCGGCCGTCCGGATCACGGAGCTGTTCGAACAGGCCGCCGAGCACGTGCGGCGGAGCGGGCCGGGCGCCGAGGCGGCCTATACGATGGGCCTGCTCGCCCATTACGTCGCCGATCTGAACCAGCCGCTCCATACGGGGGGGCGCGAGGCGGACAGCGCGGAGAGCGATTATCACAGCACGTTCGAGCGGGATGTACAGAGTCGCATGAAGCTGATCCCCGTGCCCGTACCGGTGACGGGCGGGTACCGGCCGGTCACCGACCCGGCCGGCCGGGTGCGGGAGATGGCGGAAGCGGCCGGTCGGCCGTATGATCGTATCGGGACGGCCTATCGGGGGGGCCGCGGGGTGTTCGACCTGGAGGATCTCGTGCGCGACCAGTATGCCGCGGCCGTGCGGCACGTCGCCGATTTCTGGCTGGGTACGCTGGGCCGGGGCGGGCTGATCATTCCGCTGACGCCGCCGGCCACGGCCGTCACGGCCGACGCGACGGCCCCGGCGGGAATGCGCCGTCCGGGTGAGGTCGGGTCGTCTTCGAGCCAGGCACAATCCCCCGGAGCACCGTCCTTCATGGTCATCCAGAAGCCGGGCCCCATCGATCTCAACACGGCAACGCTGGACCAGCTCATGCATATCCCGGGTATCGGGGAAAAGCGGGCGCGGGCGATCATCGAGGCGAGGCGGGTCAGGCCCTTTTCCTCGCTTCGCGATCTCGCCCTGGTCACGTATCCCGACAGCGGCCGGAAGGCGTTCAACGTCGGCCTGATCGACCGGCTCGCCGACCACGTCACGGTGAAGTGATTTATTTGTTGTAATATTATATAACCACGAATCTCCGGAAAAGCCGAGAACCGGCCCCGCCGGATCTTCGCGGTGCCAGCACGCTCACTTCGCCTTCTTCACGGCCTCGAGAGCGGCTTCGAAGTTGGGGGAGCTGGCGACTTCCTTCACCAGCTCGGCGTAGGTGATCGTGCCGGTCGAGTCGACCACGAACACGCCGCGCGCGAGCAGCCGGAGTTCCTTGATGTGCAGGCCCCAGGCGTCGGCGAACGACATCGCCAGGTGGTCGGAAAGCGTCTTGACCTTGTCGATCCCGGCGCCGCCACACCAGCGGGACTGGGCAAACGGCAGATCGGCCGAGACGGCGTAGATCGTGACTCCGGGAAGCTTCGCCGCCTCCTGGTTGAACCGGCGGACCTGGGCGTCACAGACGGGCGTATCGAGCGACGGCACGGTCGTGAACACCCGCACCCCCTTCGTGTCGGCGAGGCGAACAGGCTCGAGGCCGGTTCCGGACACGGTGAAATCCGGGGCTTTCATCCCGGCGACGACCGTCTTGCCGAGCAGGGTCAGGGGGTTTCCCTGGAAGGTGACTGCGCCATGGTGTTCCATCATCTGCATCTCTCCTATTTTCTTCTTTTGCGCCGCATGTGCGCGTTGACAGGTTCATGAATCTGCCTCTATCATATCATGTATGGTGGATTTCAAAATTGCGACCGAAACAGCGGGTGAGGTCACGATCATCCGGACGAACGGGTACCTCGACGACATCGGCGGGAAGCAGGTCAAAGAAGCCTGCGAACGACTCCTGGCCGGCGGCGCGATCCGATTCGTGTTCAACCTCTCGAACACGCCCGTCATCAACTCGACGGGGCTGTCGATGATCCTCGACATCGTCGTGAAGGTCATCGATTATCACGACGGAAAAGTCGCCGTCACGGGCCTGACGAAGCTCACCCGGACGGCCCTCCAGATGACCGGCGTCCTGACGCTCTGCCAGGCCTACGAGACGGAGCAGGAAGCGGTCGAGGCAGCCGCCGGATGACGCGGTTCAGCCGGACCCGCCGCGCGGGAGCTCTGGCTCTCTGCGCGCTCACCGCGTGGCTTTTCGCCCCGGCGGCCGGTCCATTGAAGAGTTATCACTATAGCTTTTCGTCTCCGTTGCTGGCGCAGGACGAGGCAGGCGCCGATGCCCCCACCGACAGCCAGGCCCCGGCAGACGGCGCCGATGCCGCTTCCAACCCTGGTCCGGAACCCTCCGCCCAGAGCGGAGACACGGGAACGCCCGCGACCGACACCGCCGCCGGAAGCGCTTCGGATGCGCAGGCGGAGGACACGTCCGAGCCGGAGAAGCCGAAGGTCGACCCGGCGGATGCGATGTACGGCGAAGCCCACATGAAGCTGGCACGGCGGCATTTCAAGACCGGCAACGTCGACCGGGCGAAAGAGGAGCTCAATCTGGTGATCGAGCGGCTGGCCGATCACACCGAGGCGCGATTCATGCGGGCCGTCATCGCCGCCAAGACCAAGGATTTCATGGGCGCCTGGCGGCACATCACGGTTGCCGAGCAGTCCGCCCCGGACCACCCCCGCATCAAGGAGTTCGTGGCCCGCCTCGAGAAGGCGATGCCGCGGCCGAGCGTCATCACCGAGGAGGTCGCGGCGCGGCCCGCCCCGACCCATGCCTCCGAGCTTCTCTCCGACGCGATCGAGGCCGTGTTCGCCGACAAGGCGGCAAGCGCCAGGCTCACCGGCGTCGGCTGCACGGAGCTGGCGGCGGTCGACGGGAAAACGGTCGCGAAGCTGGTGTTCGAGGGCAATGCCGCTCTCGAGGCCGGTCCGGTGGAGAACGCCCTCAAATCCGTCCTGAAGGGCGAGATTCTCGAGAGCACGACGGCCAGCGAAGGCCAGACCCTGAAGATCTCGGCGGAAGTTCCCGGCCTCCCGCTGCTGAACCCGGCGGCCAAGCCCGTGCCCAGCATCGGCGAGCTGCTCAAGACCGCCTCCGAGGAAACGGATGTGGCGCTGAAGAACAGCTCCGAGAGCGAACCCGACGCCGACAAGCGCATCACGGGCACTTACACGATCGTCGCCGCCAGCCTCCGGACCGTGAATGATTTCCTTCGCAGGATCTCGCCGCAGGCCCTCGACGGGCGCATCGTGAACATCGTGAGCACCACGATGAACACGAAGAGCGTCTGGAAGGGCGATGTCAGTTTCCGGTTCACGGCTCCCTGACGTTTCGGGGGAATTCCGGATAAACGAACTCCCGCCATCAGCCGATAGGTGGGCTGGATTTCACATGCCACACCGAACGAACGCGCTTTCTTTCCGCATTCTGCCTGTCATCGTCGCGGCAGCCCTTCTGCTGTCCGGCTGGTGGATGACCGGACGGGGGGCGGCATTCACCAACCGCGATCTGGTCGTCCTGAACGTCGTCATGCCCGCCGTGGCGGCCGGCTGGCGGGCCCACAAGCGGCGGAATCCCGTGGGCCCGGCGATTCTCCAGGGCCTCGCGGGCGGGCTGCTGATGCACAAGGCACTGGAAACGGCCGCCAAGGTGCGTGACGACGACACGTGGCGGGCCTGGCGGGCGAAGATCCTGATGAACGTCGGGGCATCGCTGGCCGAGTCCGCTCCCGACGGGCGGTTCCGGTACCGGATGGATCTTGGCCCCTTCTGGCTCGAAGCCGGGCCCGGCGGCTGCCGGGTGCGGCCGGCCCTGCACGCCTCACTCGCCCCGCTGCTGAACATGGCCGACGGCGCCCGTCTCGATTTCGGACGCACGCTCCGGCTCGGCACCCTCTCGTTCGAGCGCGGCCGCAACAGCGATGGCACGATCGGCCGCAACGGGGCCCTGGCCTACAGCAACGCGAACAACCTCGTGACGAACCGGCGGGGCGACCACGTCGGCCACGAGCTGGTCCACACGTTCCAGTACCGGCGCGAGGCGTTCCTCAGCCGGAACCTGAGCCAGATCTTCCCCTCGATCGCCTGCCGCACCGGCCGCTGGGTCGACGACACCGGCTGGTCCGTCGCCTGGGCCCTCGAGTGTCTCGCCGCCGACCTGCGCGGCGAAGAGCGCGATTTCGACATCCTGATGGAGCGCGAGGCCTACGAGCTGACCGACACCCGCGGCAACCACTGAGCCCGCGCAGGCCCTTCCGGGGTATACTGGGGGCATGACAGGGCATCTATCGCGAACGCGGGCGGCGGCAGTTCTCATCGGGGCCAAAACACGGCTGCTGTGGAACACGCTGCGGGCGAAGCAGGGATTCTGGCACCTGCTGCTGATCGGGCTGTTCGGCCTTTGCTGGTGCGTGTTCGCGGCGCGGGAGGCGGCAGGGGCGACGAAGGCGCTGGGGCTGCTGTTCCTCGCCGAGCCGGCCCGGCAGCTGCTCGCGATGGCCCTGGCGTATGCCGTGCTGATCGTCTTCACCAGCGACATCCTGATGGGCCACACCCTGAATGCCGGCCAGATGAGCACCGACACCGCGTTTCTGTCGACCCTCCCCGTGACGCCCGGCACCTTGCTCGTTCTCAAGCTCTACGAGCGGCTCGTCACCGACTGGATGGGCTTCATTTTCCTGTTCAGCGGCTTCCTGGGGCTGGCCTGGCCGGGCAGCCCGACCCTCGCCTGGATCGCGCTTTCCTGCCTCCTGTATCTCGAGACGAGCCTGGCAACGGGGCTGGCAATCACGCTCGCCGGCACGCTTCTCCAGCGCCTCGCCCGGCCCTCGACGATCGAGAATCTGTTCTCCCTGCTCGGCTACGTCTGCGCGTTCATCGGGCTGGCTCCCGTCCTGCTCGTCTCCTCAGCCCCGATGGATGCGGCGCTTGCCCTGCTCGACTGGACGGGCCGGTTCGGAGCCTGGCCGGCGACGCTTCTCACCCCCGCACGCTGGCTCGCCGATACGCTTCTCGACGGCTTCTCCTCTCCCTCTTTCGTCAGGCTTCAGGTGTTCTGGGCCGCGACGATGGCAGCCGGAAGCGCCTGTTTCCACCTGATGGCGCGCCTCAACTGGCCGGGCTGGGTCCATGCCGGCAGGCGTCTGAACGCCGGAAGCGGCCGCCGCCTGCTCACGGGTCTCCTGCGCAAAGAAGCTCTCCTCCTGCGCAGCGACTGGAACATCCTGACGAACTCGCTCCTCATGCCCATCTCCATCATCATCATGCAGCTCTGGGCCCTGCGCGGGGTCGTGGCGCTCGGCTCGGAAACGGCCGGCATGAACATCATGGCAGCCGCCCTGATGTATTTCTCGATGTTCGGCCCGCTGAACTCGATGGGAAGCGAAGGTCGCGCCATCTCTCTCCTCGAGACCCTTCCCGTCTCCCCCGGCCGTATCATCGGCCTCAAGACCCTTTTCTGGAGCGTCATTGCCGCCTGCTGTTTCGTTCCGGCCGCAATCGGAACGGGGCTGTATCTCGGTTTTCCGACAGCCGCCATCCTCCGCACCGTCGCCTGGACCGTCGCGATGATCCCAGCGCTCGTCTGGGTCGCGGTCTCGATGTCGGCCCTGTATGCCCGGTATGAAGGGAAGGTGCTCCAGCAGCGGTCGCATCTGACGGCAAAACTTCTGACCCCCCTGGTGATGGCGCTGATCGTGCCGGTGAAAGACGCATCGACCTCGTCACTGATCCACCTCGGGCTGTATCTGGCGCTGGCAGTCATCCTGCACGACAAGGCCGTCACGGCCATCTCGCGGCGGCTCGATCCCGATGGGCTCCGGCAGCCGCGCTTCGATCCTTCCGACGCGTTCCTGATCCTCATCGTGCTGATGGGCATCCAGCGGCTCACCGCGACCATCGCCGCCCTCGCCGTTCCACCGGCCCTGCTTGGCCTGTGGCCCTGGCTGCTGGCCTCGCTCGTTTCCGTGGTGCTTCTCTCGGCCATCTGCTGGAGCTATGCCCGGGCGCGGTTCCCCTCCCCCGCCGCGGCCCTGGGCTGGAAGCAGCCTGCTCCGCTCTCGCTTTTCGTCTCGATCGCCGCCGCCCTGGCGCTCGGCGGCATCGCCGCCGCCTATCTCGCGCATGCCGAAGCGGCCGGCATCGAGGTGTTCGCCTCGAGCGGCGCCGTCTGGAGCATCGCGACCGAGCTGTTCGGGCCGGCCTGGAGCGCCGCCCTGTTCCTGCTGCTGTTCTGTGTCGCCACGCCCCTGGTCGAGGAGATGTTCTTCCGGGGCTTCTGCTGGCAAGCCCTCGCCTGGACCGGCACGGGCGGGATCGTCGCCAACGGCCTCTTCTTCGCCCTGTCCCATCCCCCGATCTCGATGCCGACCGCGTTCCTGCTTGGAACCACCGCCGCCCTTCTGTTCCGGCGCACCCGCAGCCTGTGGCCCGGAGTGCTGCTCCATTCGGTGTATAATTTCCTCATCCTGATCATCCACGCAAGCCGGCTGTAAAGGAGGACACCCATGCTGTACCGCACGATGCCCCGAACGAAGGAACCCCTCTCGATCCTCGGATTCGGCTGCATGCGCCTGCCCCAGAAAGGCCGCAGCATCGACGAGCCGGCGGCCCTGAATTTGATAGACATGGCTATAGAAAAAGGGGTCACCTACTTCGACACGGCCGTGCCGTACCACATGGGCGCGAGCGAACCGTTCCTCGGGCTGGCGCTGGCGCGGGACGGCAAGCGGGCGAAGGTCCGGGTCGCGACGAAGCTGCCGCACTGGCAGACCCGTTCCGTGAAGGAAATGGACGCGATGCTGGCTTCGCAACTGGCGAACCTGCGCACGGACGTGATCGACTATTATCTGATCCACAGCCTGAACGGCGCAACCTGGCTCAAGGCGCGGGAAGCGGGGGTGCTCGAGTTTCTCGAACGGGCGAAGCGCGACGGCCGCATCCGGTTCGCCGGGTTTTCCTACCACGGCAGCCGGGAAGAGTTCGCCCCGATCGTCGATGCCTGGAGCTGGGACTTCTGCCAGATCCAGTACAATCTTCTCGACGAGCAGAACCAGGCCGGCCGTGCCGGCCTCGAGTATGCCGCGTCCAAAGGGCTCGGCGTGATCATCATGGAGCCGCTGCGCGGAGGGAACCTCGCCCGCAAGCCGCCCGCCGAGATCCAGACAGTCTGGGACAAGTCCCCGGTGAAGCGGTCGCCGGCCGAGTGGGCCCTGCGCTGGGTCTGGAACCATCCCGAGGTGTCGGTCGTGCTGTCCGGCATGAACCACCCCGACCAGCTCACCGAGAACCTGAAGATCGCCGATGCGGCCACACCGGGCTCGCTGACCACCGAAGAGCTTTCCCTGACGAGCGAAGCCGCGAACACCTACCGGAAGCTGATGAAGGTGGCCTGCACGGGCTGCCAGTACTGCATGCCCTGCCCCGCCGGCGTCAATATCCCGGGCTGTTTCGAAAGCTACAACAGCCATCATCTGTTCCAGGATCCCGGCGCCGCCGGATTCTACCTGATCCGCATGGGGGGTGCGCTCGACAAGCCGGCCCTGGCCTCGCAGTGCATCCGGTGCGGCGCCTGCGTGAAAAAGTGCCCGCAGTCGATCCCGATTCCCGACGTCCTTCCCGATGTGGCGCGCACCTTCGAGGGGCCGGTGTTCCGATTCAAGGCCTGGGCGATCCGCACCTTCATGAAGCTCCAGCGCCTCTGGAACCTGTTCAGAACAAAGAAATCCTCACGTCCCTCCTGAGAGACCCGCCCCCTCAGCATCGGGTCAGCCAGAAAAACAGCTTCATCACAGAGAGCACAGCGGACACAGAGAATTCACGGAGAAGTCAGAGATTTCCCTGTGGTGGCTCTGTGTGCTTCGTATCCTCTGTGATGAGCCTTTTATCCACGTGTTCTGGCCAGAAATTCATGTACTCTTTCCAACAGCGTGTCTCGGTGTCTCCCAGGTGAAACGGCCTGTTTCATCTGCGTTATCTGCGCCATCTGCGGATCGTTGTCTTCTTCGCAAGCGGGTTTCCGAGGATGAGAAAAAAATCTCCTTGCCAAACCTGACAATCTTTATACATTTCTGCCTTGCGTTGAAAACACGGAGGTGTCGTCATGCGTTCAATCAAGATGTTCGTGTTCGGCCTGCTGGTTCTTGCCAGCGCGGCGTTTGCGACCCAGAATGTCGCGATCACGCCCGAGAATGCGCCCTATGAAGCCTCTCCCACCATCAGCACCAGCCCTGATGCCGCGTTCGCTTTCACCCAGTACAACTCAAATGCCGGCCGGTACGACCGGAATGCCGACGGCCGGGTCGACCTGATCGTCGCCGACCGCAACGGCGATGGCCGGGGCGACTACTGGGCGACCGACCGCAACTTCGACGGCATGATCGATGATTACCAGTACGACCGGAATCTCGACGGCCGCATCGACCAGTGGGAGTACGATCTCAACTACGACGGCGTCTCGGACAAGATCTACGTCGACGCCAACGGGGACGGGCGGCCCGACATGTATGCCGGCCTGAACCCGGGCTCCCAGACGTATACCTGGTATGGCAACCTGTCGGGCGTGCAGGCGGCCGGTGGGCTTTCGAAGAAGGCCCAGCGGCGACTCGCCTCGGGCAGGGCAGCGAACTCGTATTGATCTCCCCTCTCCCGCAGGGGCACGGCAAGCCGTGCTCCTGCGTTTTGTTTTCCGGCATTCGCTTGACACCTCCCGCGTTCCGGTTCGTATAATTTGATAATACGGTTCGCTTCTTTGGTCATTCTTTATCATCCGGGGAGGTACGGCATGTTGAAACAACGCTCCGCCCGTATCTGGAGCTGGCTTCTGATCTTCACGTTCGTCGCGCAACTGGTCGCCGCCGAGGTCGTCCCGGCTCCGGCCGGCGAAGTGGTTCCGACACGGGAAGTCGTTCCCGCGGCCGAGGTGGTGCCGGCCGGCGAGGTCGTTCCCGCAGCCGAGGTTGTCCCGGCACACGAGGTCGTTCCGGGTGCCACGGCCCAGAAGGGGCCCGCGAACGTGCCGGCGATCAATCCGTTCGTCGGGGAAATCGCGGTCGGCGTTTCCCTGCTGATCACCTACGGGCCGCAGATTCTGGCCCTGGCCGCCACGGTCGCCTCGATCGCTGCCGCGGTCAGCGTGATCGTCAACACCAGCAAGCAGTCGGTCGGACTGGTCCAGTCGATCGGCTCGAAGATGTCGAACATGCTGCAGCTGCTGCTCGGGCCGCTCGGAATCAGCACCGGCATGACCAAGGACGGTGTCGAGGGCCTCAGCGGCGAACTGCTCAACGTCACGAAGTATGTGACGAACAGCATCTCCACCCCCGTCAGCCAGGTGAAGGGCCAGGTCGACAAGAGCCTCACGATGGCCCGCGATGTGCAGAGCCTCGCGACCCGCGGCAGCAGCGTCGCCGGCAAGATCGAGCAGTATGCCCGCACGACGGGCACCGAGCTTGGCCGCATCACGGCGGGCGGCGAGGTTCAGATGTTCCGTGACGGCGCCCGGACGGTCGCGCAGCGGCTCGAAAAAGAAGCCTCCCAGGCTGGCGGCGCCTTCCGGCTGACGCTCGACAACACTTCGAAGACCACTTCCAGCCTCGAACGCGTCCAGAAGACGATCGACGACGCGCTCGCGGCATCGGGTAAGCAGGCCGGCGATGTCACGCTGCACGACATCAACCTTTCGGGCGCCAAGCTCAGCAAGGAGCTGATCGAAGCCCGCAAATACATGGTCCTGTCGAACAACGCCCTCGTCGCGGCCGACAAGTCCGCCAAGGGCGTCCACACCCAGATCATGGAGATTCTCAACGACGTGAAGACCGAGCTCGAGGCGTTCGCCCTGGCCAACGGGGTCGGCAAGGACCAGCTCGATCGCATCGCGAAGGAGCAGCGGGTGAAGATGTCGGGCCCTGCCGGCGAATCGACCCTGCCCCTGTCGGGCGGTGAGGGCCAGAAGCTGACGGCGAAGAGCATTTCCGAGGAGATCGGCTTCATGGTCGATGAGCTGGGCCGCATCAGCGCCGACGCAGGGAACCGCGCCGGCCTCGCTCCGGCAGCCGCTCAGAGTTCCGCCCCGGCCATGCGCGAGAGCACCGCCCGGGATCGGAACAAAGCCGCATCGGATGCGGCGTATCAGAAGATGATCGGCGCCTACAAGACGTATCTCGGCGTCATGACCGCCAATCCGGCCGACAAGGCCGGCATCGAGGCCGCCAAGGCCAGCTACGATGCCGCCCAGGAGGCCTATCAGACGACCCTCCAACCGGGCCGCTGATCTCGAGGTCGTTCCCGGCACGGGGATCCGGTTCGGACCCCGTGCCTTTTTCTTTACGTGATATTTTTCGAAAAAAGGCCGTCTCGTGATTCATTCATTCGATTTTTCTTTTTCTGTTGGATAAATCAGATCAATTCACCGATTTTCAGCCATCACGCAACGGGAGCTTTCTGCCGATGTTGTTTACAGGATAAGAAAAGCCGGAAAAGGATCTTCCGGTGGTCAACCGAAGCCATGGAGGGCTGTTATGCAGATTTCATCGCGTATTCCGACTCCGCAGGAGTTGCTCGACCAGGTCACGGATCTTTCTACCGGAAAGAACGGCCAGCGCCCCGCCGAAGCCGGGCTCACCACCCCGGCTCCGCTGCGTGATTCCGACAGCTTCGACAAAGCCACACCGGCGGCCGACAAGGCTGAAGCCAACGGACTGCAGCAGGAATCAGGCGGGCTGCGCATCGCCTACCACTTCGATCTGTTCTACCAGCTTTCCCAGAAAGTCCAGGCCCGGATGGGCCAGAGCGGCCAGCAGAGGTTCGTCGAAACCGCCGCTTCGGTCTCGGAGACGTTCAAGGGCAGCTTCTCGCTGCAGATCGACGCGGTCGGTTCGTTCCTCAACGGCACCGACAAGTCGCTCGATATCTCGCCCGAGACGGCGAACGAGTTCATGGATGCGGTCGACGGCCTTGCCGAACTCTCTCCCGATGCGCTCGAGAACTTCCTGAAAGAGTCCGACGAGTTTTTCGGCGAATTGGAAAAGACGTACGGCGAAGCGGGCGGCGCCTTCGACGATATCAGCGCCCGGATGAAGGCCCAGGCAACCGCCTTCTTCGACAGCGTCAAGACGGTGCGCGAGGAGTCCGGCCTCGGTCCGGAAGGTCTCGGCGGCGCGGAACCCGTTGCCGCGAAGCCGGTGGCCGTCATGCCCTCTCCGGCAGCGGCAGCCAGCCTCCCGGAACCCGCGAGCCTCCCGGACAAGAGCTCCAAGAAATCCTTCCCGTTGAACATCGGGCCCCAGAAGGGCAGCATGATCACCAACGACCAGTACCAGGAGTTCATCCAGAGCTTTTTGAAATATATCGCTCGCTATCGCGAACGGTTCTTCCAGCAGGGTGGGACACCGGCGGCATCGGCCAGCACGGAACCCGCCTCCCCGGCCGGGGCGCTCCTGGCTTCAGTTCCCAAGCTCGACACCTCGGCCTGACCGTCACGACGTTTTCTCGTTGCCTCCGTTGCGCCGCGCATCGCGCGGCGCTTTCTTCTTCCCGTGGGGCGTTTGCCGAGAGGGCGGCTTCTGTGCTAGAACTGATGCAATCCCTATCTGAGAGGAAACGACAATGGCTGCTCTCGACAACCTGATCGGTTCGAACGGGGTTCCGACCCATTGGTACAACATCGTGCCCGACATGCCGAAACCGCCGGCCGTGCCGCTGCATCCGGCGACGCACCAGCCGGTGGCGCCGACCGACCTCGAACCGATGTTCCCGCCGACCCTGATCGAGCAGGAGGCGTCGCGGGAGCGGCTGATCCCGATTCCCGAGGAAGTGCGCGAGATCCTGTCGATGTGGCGGCCCACGCCGCTGCGGCGCGCCCGGCGACTCGAGCAGGCCCTGGGCACCCCCGCCAAGATCTTCTTCAAATACGAAGGCGTCGCGCCCGCCGGCAGCCACAAGTCGAACACCGCCGTTCCCCAGGCGTATTTCAACAAGCAGGCCGGGAAGAAGCGGCTCACCACCGAATCCGGCGCGGGCCAGTGGGGCTCGTCTCTGGCGCATGCCGGCTCGCTCTTCGACCTCGACGTGACGGTGTACATGGTCCGTTCCAGCGTCGCCCAGAAGCCGTATCGCAAAGTCGCCATGGAGATGTGGGGCGCGAACGTGTTCGCGAGCCCGTCGGAAAACACGAACGCCGGCCGCGCCGAGCTTGGGGTCGATCCCGACTGCCCCGGAAGCCTCGGCATCGCGATCTCCGAGGCCGTCGAGGATGCGACCAGCCGCGAAGACACGAACTACGCGCTCGGCTCGGTCATGAACCACGTCCTGGTGCACCAGAGCGTGATCGGCCTCGAAGCGCGGCAACAGATGCAGGACATGAAAGAGTATCCCGACGTCGTCATCGCCTGCTGCGGCGGCGGCAGCAACTTCGGCGGCATCGCCTTCCCCTTCCTGCACGACCGGTTCAAGGAAGGAAAGCACGTGCGCGCCCTCGCGGTCGAGCCGACCTCCTGCCCCACCCTGACCAAGGGCGAGTTTCGCTACGATCTCGGTGATGTTGCCGGCCTCACACCGCTGCTGATGATGTACACGCTCGGCCACTCGTTCATGCCGTCCCAGCTCCACGCGGGCGGCCTGCGGTATCACGGCGTCTCGCCGCTGGTCTCGCAACTCTACAGCGAAGGGCTGATCGAGGCCAAGGCGCTCGAACAGCTCGCCGTGTTCGAGGCGGCCAAACTGTTCGCCCACCACGAAGGGATCATCCCGGCACCCGAAAGCGCCCACGCCGTGAAGGCGGCGATCGACATGGCCCTCTCGTGCAAGGACACGGAAAAGCCGATGACGATCCTGTTCTGCCTCAGCGGCCACGGCTTCTTCGACCTGGGCTCGTATGCCGACATGCTGGCCGGCAACCTCACCGATCCCGGCTTCTCTTCCGAAAAAATGCAGGAGTCCCTCGGCAAGCTGCCCTCGGTCCAGGTGCGCTGGGAATAACAATCATCTCTATTATACCGTAGCTAATATAATCACGCCCCGGCTTGGTTTCGGGGCGTGATTTCGTTTTCTCAGAGATTCTTCCAGAATTTGCAGCCGTCTTCCCCGTCGGCGTAATACCGGGGCAGCGCGTTGGTCATGCGATACCCGTGCTTCTCGAAGAAGTGACGGGAAGCGGTATTCCCGACCCGGGCCTCGGCGCAGACGGCCTGCATGCCTTCGCGCCGGAACACGCTCTCCATCGCCTCGAGCAGCCGGCCTGCCGCGCCGATTCCCCACAGGCTCCGGTGAACGGCGATCTTGTAGATCCGACCCGAGGACCGGCCCCGGAAACGGCGCATCAGACCGACGACTTCCGCGACGAGTTCTCCGTCCGCGCTCCGCATCACCAGCACCCGGCAGCTCGGAACCCGGAGGAGGCGGGAAAGCTGAGCCGGTTTGAACACGTCGACGGACGAAAACAGCTCCCGCTCGAGGGTGATGATGGCAGGGCCGTCGGTTTTCCGCGCCGGCTCCGGGGTTAGAGGTTGCATGGGTGTGGCTCGTTCGTCTCAGGCGTTTCCCACGTATTCCAGGCCGAGAAAGGTGAAATCATCCGTGAAGGATTCACCGCCGCAGAACGTCTCAACCTCTGCAAACAGCTTCTTCACCGAGGTGTCGAGGGGCATCCCGCGGATCTCATCGGACAGAGCGAGCAGCCGCTGCTCTCCAAACAGTTCTTTCTGCGGATTCCGGCACTCGGTCAGCCCGTCTGTGTAGAAATACAGGCGATCGCCCGGGGCAAGCCGCACCCTGCTCTCGGGGAATCGCGCACCGAGGCCCATTCCCAGGATCGCGCCGTGTTCCTCGAGATACACCGGGGGCCCCGAGCGCGGCACATGGATCGGATAGGGATGACCGCCGTTGGAAAAGGTGAACGTGCCCTCCTGACGGTCGAGCAGGCCGTAGATCATCGAAAACGTCTTTTTGAACCGCATGTAGGGATACTCGCCATCGAGCTCCGTAAGGATGCGGACCGGCGGCGTGATTTCGCTCGTCCCGTCGGGGCCGGCGCGCATGACCAGGCCCCGATGCGGCTGCAGCGCCTGGCTGATCGAAACCGTCACCATGGCCGAAGGCACGCCGTGACCGCTGATGTCGAGAATGCCGACCTGGATGAACCGCTCACCGAGCAGCTTGAGCATGAAGATATCCCCGCCGACCTGTTCGGAGGGCAGGAATTTCCAGGCGGCTTTCACGTTCACCGATGCGGGAAGCGGCTTCGGAAGAAGCGCCAGCTGGATGCCGGCAGCCGCTTTCAGATCGGCCTCGATCCGCGCCTGCTTGGCGACGAGTTCCTGGTTCAGCCGCACCAGCTCGCGCTCGGCCTGGGCATACCGGTAGACGAGAGTCGCCTGGAGGCGCTTCTGGATGCTGCCGTCGGTCCGGTCGGCCTGGAGGTTGAACAGATACTCCAACACCGCGGCCGACGCAGGATCGTTCAGGATCGCGTCGGGAAGCCCCTGGAAGGAAAGCGGCTCGGCCATGGATCAGGAAAACAGGGATTTCAGCCGCGAGAAGATACCGCCCTTGCGGGTCTTGTCCAGTGCCTCCTCGCCGGTCATCTGCTGGACGAACAGGGCCAGATCCTTCGCCGCCGGTGAGCCGGCCGCTTGTTCGACCAGCGGGATCCCGGCAAACTCGGCGTTCAGGGTCTGTTCGTCGAAGGCGACCGTTCCGACGTGGCCCACGGGGAGTTTGCGGAACTCTTCGACGAACGAAGCCTGGGTGGTACGGAAGCGGTTCACGAGAACGGCGAACTTGTCTTTGTGGTAATTGAGCCGGCTGAGCACCCGGAACAGGCGATGCATCCGGGTGATGCCGGAAAGCTCGGCGATGCTGACGAGAACGATGAGATCGGCCAGATCCCAGGCGAGGAGGGTCTGATCGTTGATCTCGGCACTGGCGTCGATCACGATGAAGTCATAATGCGTTGCAACGGCGCGGATGATCTGGCCGAGATTCGCGCGCGAAACCAGCTCGGCATCCTGGGGAAGTTCGGGGGAGAACAGATAGTCCACGTTGCCCTTGCGCGTCAGGAATCCCTTGATGCGATCAAACGCAAGCCGCTCCTCTTTTTGTATAAGTCTTGCTATATTCAGATTTGCCGGCGCACCGACGAGCAGACTGGCGTTGCCGAACTGCATGTCGGCATCGAGAACCGCGACGCGCTTGCCGGAACGGGCAAGCATCGCGGCGGTGTTCACGGCAAGCGTCGTATTGCCCGTTCCGCCCTTTGTCGAGTAGAAGGTGATGATCCGGCCCATGACTTCGGGGGTCGAGAGGGCCTCGCGGTACGTACGCGAAAGCGCCAGCAGCAGGCGCGTGCCGACCGAGATCGATTCGGCCATCAGCTTCTGGAGCGACTCGCGATCCATCGTCATCAGGACGGAGTTCTCGACGGCGACGACGGTGCTCATATAGGTCTGGTTTTCGCGCAGGAGCGCCTCTTCCCCGAAAAACCCGCCGGCCTTGATGACGCCCAGCGTCACATCGTCGGCCGAGTCGACGGATGCGCGCTGCACGAGCTTGACCGCGCCGTCTTCCACGAGATACAGCAGATGAGCGGCCTCGTCAGCCTTGCAGACGAGCTCGTTCTTGAGAACCTCCCGCCGGCTCAGGAACCGCCGCAGAAGGTCGAAATCACTGTCAGAAAACCCTTTCAGCGCAAACATCGATGTCGTTTCCTGTCAGAAAGGCAGCTTGACCGCTTCTTCGACGGAAGAGACGATCGGGAAGTGCTGTTCGAAACCGACCAACTGGAGCACCTTCTTGACGGTTGGGGTGCAGCCGGCAAGAACGAGGTGACCGTCTTTCTCTTTCATCAGACCGATATTCGCGACGATTGCGCTGATGCCCATGCTGTCGATGATCGTCGCCTTCGAGAAGTCGATGATCACGACCGCATGGCCGGCTTCGAACTGGTTCTGGATCATATCCGCAAGCTCGGTGGCGACATCGCCCGCGACATCCCCGCCGGCCGTGATCACCTGCCGACCGCCGACCGAAGAGACCTGAAAGAACATACCGTTCACCTCCGCGTGGTTTCCCGCCGCAATGCTACCAAAAACCATCGGCTCACACAACGAAACCGGATTGCCTCGAGAGGAGTTTCGGTGGTAGGGATGGAGCATGCACACACCCGACCCTCTGCGGCGACACCTCGTCGTGCTCGGCGGCCCCGCCCCGACCGCCCTCCCCCCCGGATGCTGGACGACCATCACGGCCGTCGACGGCGGCGGCAACCTGCTGCATCGGCTCGGCATCGCGGCGCACCGCGTGGTCGGGGACGGCGACTCGATCACGGAGGAGGCAGCGGCGTTTCACGAGCAGGGGGGAGCCGTGTTCGACCGGTACCCGCGCGACAAGGACGAAACGGACTTCGAACTGGCGCTGAATCGCCTCGACTCGACCGCCGCGGACGAGGTGCATCTCGTCGGGCTGGCCGGAGGCCGCTCCGACATGTCGTTCGGGAACCTGCTCGTGCTGGGCGGCAGAACCCGTCGCGGCCTGTTCACGTTCGATCTCCCCGACGGCTGCGGCGGCGTGATGGGGCCGGGCTCCCTGGAAATCACGGTTCCCGAGGGAACGGCGGCCGCACTGCTTTCGCTTTCCCCCCTGACGTCGGGAATCGTCTCCGAAGGGGTCCGGTGGCCCCTCGCGAACGGCTCGATCGGACTTCACGAAGCCCGCGGCGTCAGCAATCTCGTCACCCGGCCTCCCTGGCGGCTCGGCCACCAGAGCGGCTCCCTTCTCTGGCTTCTCGGAGGCGTCAGCCGTCGCGGCATCGGCCTCTCCTGGCGGCCGGCATAATATATATTATGATACATATTTATTCCCATGACCAGTAACGGCACGTTTTCCCGTCCTTCTGAAACAGACCCGGCGGCCCTGCACGCCGCCGCCGAATTTCTTCCCACCGGTGCCATCGAACGGCTTCAGCCGCTCGGCAACGGGAACATCCATCACACCTGGCTGGTCACGCCAGACGGGACAACGGCCCCGTTCGTTCTCCAGCAGCTGAACACGCGTGTCTTTCCCCGCCCGGATCTCGTCATGGCCAATATCCGACGCTATACGGACCATGCACGCCGCAGACTTCATGAAGCCCCCCTTCCCGACGGGCGGGACTGGATCGTTCCCGACCTCCTCCGGACCCGCGGCGGAGAGGACCTCCTGCGCGGCGCAGACGGCTCCTGCTGGCGGGCACTCGGCTTCATTCCCGACACCATCGCCTGCGACACGATCGAAACGGAGGCCCATGCCCGGGAAGCCGGCGTCGCCCTCGGCATTTTCCATGCCCTCGTCGGAGACCTCGGTTGTGACCGGCTTGCCGACACCCTGGAGGGGTTCCACGTCACCCCCGGCTATCTCGCCCGCTTCGACCGGGTTTGCGCGGAAAACCCACGGGTAGCCGGCCGGACGCGCCTGGATGGCGCTGTTCCGCCGTCCCCGTCCGAGGAGCTCGAGGCGGCTCTCGCGTTCGTCACGAGGCGGAGGCACCTGGCAGGAACTCTGGAAGAGGCCAGGGAAACGGGCAGGTTGCGGCTCCGGCCAATCCACGGGGATCCCAAGGTGAACAATATCCTGTTCGCGCGGGCGACCGGCAGGGCGATCAGCATGATCGATCTCGACACGGTGAAGCCGGGCCTCGTGCATTACGACATCGGGGACTGCCTGCGCTCTGGCTGCAACCGGCTCGGGGAGGAAACCGCCGCCTGGCGGAACGTGCGGTTCGATCTTTCTCTGGCCCGGGAGATCCTTCGCGGCTATCTTTCGATGGTCCGGTCCGTCCTCACTTCCGACGAGCTCGCCTTCATCCCCCAAGCTCCGGGGCTGATCGCCTTCGAGCTCGGCCTCCGCTTCCTCACCGATCATATACAGGGAGATATCTATTTCAAGGCGGCCTTTCCCGGCCACAACCTCCGGCGCGCTCTCGTCCAGTTCCGGCTCTGTGAATCCGTCGACGAGCAGGCCGATGCCCTCGCCGCGATCGTGCGGGAGCTCACATGACCCAGCCTCCTCTCCCGGCCTCGTTCCGCCCTCTGCTTCCGTTCCCGGGAACCCTCCTGCCCGCCCCGGCCAGCCTCTCCTGCTCGGTCACCGGGAGCGGCACCGGCCTGCACGCCTCCTTTCTCCTGACAGGGGCGATCGGGCAAATCGCCCTGCCCCAGCCGGATCCCGTCCCGGAGCGGCTCGACAGGCTCTGGGAGTCGACCTGCTTCGAGCTGTTCCTTGCTCCGGCTTCGGGCGAAGGCTACTGGGAGTTCAACCTCGCGCCGGAACACCATTGGAACATCTATTATTTCGATAACTATAGAAAAGGAATGCGCCGGGAGGACCGTATCCCGGCTCTTCCGTTCCGGACATGGCGGACAACCGGCCAGTTCGGACTGGAGCTGGAGGTTTCCCTTTCGGCCCTTCTGCCGGCAGACATTCCTCTCCAGGCGGCCGTGACGGCCGTTCTCCTCCCGGTCGGGGGTGATCCGCGGTTTTTTGCTCTTGCCCACACCGGTTCCGAACCCGACTTTCATCGCCGGGACAGCTTCATTCTCCGGCTCTGAAGAAGATCCGGTTTCAGGCCTCCGGATCCGGCTTTTTCGGTGGCCCCTTCGGCACCCGTTGCGGGAACGGCGGCCCCGGAGGTCCGGGATCCTTCTTCAGCGGCGGCACGCGGCCCGGACGGGGAGCCCGCACCAGGAGGTTCCTTCCCAGGAGCTTGTTCTGTCGGTTGGCGATGCCTTTCATCTCTCTCCTCCGAGGCTTGTCATCCAGACACGAGGGAACGGAGCAGAAGAACGTTGAGGAGGATGACGATCGCGGCCACGGTCCAGAGAACGAGCTTCTGCGCCGTATTGTTGGCGTATTTTCCCATGACGTCGGCGGAAGAGGTCAACAGGATCTGGGATACGATCGTGAACGGCAACTGCATGCTGAGCAGCATCTGGGAAACGACGAGGCCGCGAAACGGGTCTCCGACGAACAGGATCGCGACCAGCGCGCCGATGACGGTGATGCCGATCCCCACCTTCGTGTGCCAGTCATCGGTGTTATACGCCTCACAAAATATACCAGCAAATATTGTACCTCCCGCCATTCCGGCCGTCACCGAGGATGAAAGGCCGCTCATCAGGAGGGCGCCGGCAAAGAGGAGGGCCGCCCCGTTCCCGAGCAACGGCTCGAGAAGGTGCTGGGCCTCCTCGAGCTGGTCCACGGACGTCCCCACGGCGTAAAAGGTGGCGGCGGCCATGATGATCATCGCACTGTTGATGGCCCAGCCGACGCCCATGGAAAACAGCGTGTCGAGGAATTCATACCGGAGCTGCCGGGTGATCGTTGCTTCGTCCTCGAGGTGCCACTGCCGGCTCTGGATGACCTCGGAATGGAGATAGATGTTGTGCGGCATGACGACAGCGCCGAGGACGCTCATCACGATCATGAGGCTTCCCTGGGGCATCGCCGGCACGACCCAGGCCGCGGCGGTCGCGTGCCAGTCGACGCGGACCAGCCACAGCTCGGCCAGGAACGCGAAGCCGATCAGGGAGACGAAGCCGATGATCCAACGCTCGAGGCGGCGGTACGAGTTCGAGAACAGCATGAACAGGACGAACCCCGCGGAGAGCAGGCTTCCGATGGCAAGCGGCAGGCCGAACAGCATCCGGAGGCCGATCGCGGCGCCAAGGATCTCGGCCAGGCTCGTCGCGATCGCGGCAAGCACGGCGGTTCCCAGAACGAACCGGCTGACGGATGGGCGGAAAAACTTCGTCGAGGCTTCCGACAGGCAGAGGCCGGTCACGATGCCGAGATGGGCGACGTTGTGCTGGAGGAGGATCAGCATGATCGTCCCCACGCTGACCATCCAGAGGAGCGAGTAGCCGTACTGCGATCCGGCGGCGAGGTTGGAGGCCCAGTTGCCGGGATCGATGAAGCCGACGGTGACGAGCAGGCCGGGCCCGACGTACCGGAGGAACTCCATCACCGCGGGGCGATGGATCACGGAGAGCCGCTGGAGAAATTCGAGAAACAGACCCATGGGCTGGATTGTATTACAGGAATCCGCCCATTGTCAGGCCCCGGCCGATGATACCGGCCCCTGATCCAGCCGGAGGCCTTTCACGAACCGGGTGAACGCGGCAATGGCAGGCTCGCTCCGGCGGTATTCGCGGCAGTAGAGGAAGAACCGGTCTTCGGGGATATGAACTTCGGGAAACAGCTGCCGGAGACTCCCGCGGGCGAGCTCCGACTGCACACAGTAGGCGGGGACGAGGGCCACGCCCGCCCCCTCCATCGCGAGGTGGATGATGCCGCGCAAATGGTTGACCGGCAGCAGGCGGCGCGGATTCACCCCGACACCCGGCGGCAGGTGCGTCAGGAAGCGCTGCCACCACTCCCCACCGGTATCGAGGGAGAGCCAGGGGACCCGCTCCAGATCGCCGATCTCTCTGAGCCGCGCCGAGCCGATGAGACCGGGAGAAGCCGCCAGGACATACGTTTCCCGGAACAAACTGGCGCGGAACAGCTCTTCACGGGGATGAACCCGGCAGTCGATGATCAGATCGAGATCATCGGCCAGCAACGGCCGCACAAGGTCATGGCTGAAGGTGAACTGCACCTCGAGGCGGGGATGCCGCTTCAGGAAGGGGGCGGCACCGCGGGCCAGGATGCTGTTGCCGAACTCGACCGTCGCCCCGATGCGCAGCCGCCCGGCGAGATTCCGGCCGGAACTCTTCTGAAGTGCTTCCCGGCAGCGGCGCAGATCGGCGAACACCCGGCCGCAGGTTTCATACAGCCGCTGCCCCTGGTCGGTGAGCCGGACAGGCGATCGGTCCCGCACGATCAGACGGAACCCGGCGCTCTGCTCCAGCTTCCGGACCGCGTGGCTCACCGCCGACTGGCTGACATGGAGGCGCTCCGAGGCTTCCGTGAAGGTCCGGGACCCGGCCGCGACGTAAAAGGTGTACAGCTGCTGCAGATCGAAGCTTTCCCGAGGAATCACGGGATCTCCCTGGACATGAATATCATTCATATCATACCACAACAGGTTTCACGCCCCGGCTCCTCGCCGTTCTGGCATCATGGGTGCCATGCCTCATCTTACCGCATGGGACAACCGGCTGATTCCACCCATGCCGGGTCCCGGCTGGACTGCGCCATCCGGGCGCTGCCGGCCCACTTCCCGCCTCGTGCGGGTCGGGTCCGGCTGGACCGCGCCATCCGGGCGCCGCCGGCCCACTTCCCGCCTCGTGCGGGTCGGGTCCGGCTGGACCGCGCCATCCGGGCGCCGCCGGCCCACTTCCCGCCTCGTGCGGGTCGGAACAGCTGGAGATCAGAACGAAGTTTCAGGAGCATCACTATGAATAACATTCACCTTTCGATCCCGCTGCCGGCGAACGAGCCGGTTCTCTCCTACGCTCCGGGCACGGAGGAACGCAAAGCCCTCAAGGCCGAGCTGGCGCGCCAGTCGGCGACCGTCCTCGAGATCCCGCTGTTGATCGGTGGCAAGGAGATCCGCACAGGCCGGCTCGTCGAGATCCGGGCCCCGCACCGGCACGACCTGGTGCTCGCGAAGTATCACCAGGCGGGCCCCGACGAGATCAAGCTCGCCATCCAGGCAGCGCGGGACGCCTGGGACACCTGGGCGGCGCTTCCCTGGCGGGAGCGGGCCGCGGTGTTCCAGCGGGCGGCCGAGCTGCTGGCCGGGCCCCGGCGCATGCTGTTGAACGGGGCGACGATGCTGGGCCAGAGCAAAACCGCCCACCAGGCCGAGATCGACTCGGCGTGCGAGATGATCGATTTCCTGCGGTTCAACGTGCATTTCTGGGACGGTATCTTCGCGGGCCAGCCCCCGATCGCCCGCACCCCGGATGCCTGGAACCAGACCGAATACCGGCCCCTCGAAGGGTTCATCTTCGCCGTCACCCCCTTCAACTTCACCGCGATCGGCGGCAACCTGCCGACGGCCCCGGCGATGGCCGGCAACGTCGTGCTCTGGAAACCGGCCGGCACAGCGGTTCTGAGCAATTATCACCTGATGCGCGTCCTCGAAGAGGCCGGGCTTCCGGCCGGCGTCATCAACTTCGTGCCCTCGCGCGGCTCGACGATCGGCGAGATCGTCTTCTCCCATCCCGATTTCGCCGGGCTGCATTTCACCGGCTCGACCTCGACGTTCAACGAGATGTGGCGGCTGATCGGCGAGAACCAGGCCAGGGGTGTGTACCGCAATTATCCACGGCTCGTCGGGGAAACCGGCGGCAAGGATTTCGTCCTCGCCTGCCCGGATGCCGATCCCGAGGCCGTCGCGACCGCCCTGGTGCGCGGGGCCTTCGAGTATCAGGGCCAGAAGTGTTCGGCGGCAAGCCGCGCCTACCTGCCCGCGACGCTGTGGCCGAGCGTCAAGTCGCTGATGGGCGGGATGCTGTCCCGCGTCAGAGTCGGAGACGTGGCGGACTTCACGAATTATCTCGGCGCGGTCATCGACGAGGCCTCGTTCAAAAATATTTCTTCCTGTATAGAATTCACGCGCACCTCCGGCGAGGCGAAGATCGTCTTCGGCGGGGGCTGCGACGGCTCGAAAGGCTGGTTCGTCCAGCCGACCGTCATCGAGACGACGAACCCGGCATTCCGGCTGATGGCCGAGGAGATCTTCGGGCCGGTGCTGACCGTCTTCATCTACGACGATGCAAAGCTCGACGAGACGCTGACGCTCGTCGACACGACGAGTGCGTATGCCCTCACCGGGGCAGTGTTCGGCCGCGATCGCGCGCTGATCGCTCGGGCCGCCGACCGGCTGCGCCACGCCGCCGGCAACTTCTACATCAACGACAAGCCGACCGGCGCCGTCGTCGGCCAACAGCCATTCGGCGGCAGCCGTGCCAGCGGGACGAACGACAAGGCCGGCAGCCCTCTCAATCTTCTGCGGTGGGTCACGCCCCGCACCATCAAGGAAACCCTCGTTCCCCCGCGTTCGTTCGAGTACCCGTTCATGGCCGAATCGTGACGACACACTTCTGATCCCTCTTCAAGGCACCGGCTCGGAAAAGGCAGCCGGTGCCTTGTGTTTTTCGGGCAAACGGGATATATTTATTATATGAACAACTGCTCATATATTCATATTCCCGACTGGTGCTGCGACCACCGGCTCGACGAAGTCGCCGACCTGTTCAAATGCCTGGCCGACCCGACCCGCCTGAAGCTTCTGACGGCGATGGTCACGGCGGAGCGGACGGTCGGGGAACTGGCTGCGGCGGCAGGCGCAACCCCGTCGGCCGTTTCCCATCAACTCCGGCTGCTGAGGGCCATGCGCCTCGTCCGCGTCCGCCGCGAGGGCCGCCACATGCACTACTCGCTCGCCGACCAGCACGTCTCGGATCTGCTCGAAGTCGCCATCACCCACACCGGTGAGCCGTCCGAACCGCACACCACCTGGCACGTTTCCGATATCGCGGAGTAAGTCACGCGCGACGGCTGCTGAAAGGATGTTCCAGCCATGAAAAAGCCTCTCTCTCACACCCACGTCTGGAAGATCGTCGGCCTCGACTGCCCCACCTGCGCAAAGGAGCTCGAAACCGAGATCAGAGCGCGAACCGGCGTCGCCGAAGCCGAGCTCGACTTCATGGGCGGCACGGTGCGCGTTTCCTGCACCCTCGAAACCGGCTGCGAGGCGATCATCGACGGCCTCGCCGACGAGCACGGCGTCACGTTCCAGCCCGTCATGCCCGCCGGAAGCGCATCGCAGGCGGGATCTCCCGCCCCATCAACCGCGCCGGCCCCCTTCGAGGCAGCCGTGATGATCGTTTCAGGTCTTCTGATCGGCCTCGCCTGGCTGACCGGGACGATCCCGCCGCTGGCCGCCGCCCTGATCGTCGCCGGCTGGCCGGTTTCGGGGAAGGCTCTCGCCGAGCTTCGCCGCCGCACCCTCGGCATGAACACCCTCATGCTGACCGCCGCCATCGGCGCCGCCGCTCTCGGGGAATGGCAGGAGGGCGCGATGGTGCTGTTCCTGTACGCCATCGCGAAGTGGCTCGAACGAATGAGCAGCGAAAAAGCGCGCGCCTCGATCGAGGCCCTGCGACGCAATCTTCCCTCCCTCGCCCACCTTGTCGACGAAGCCGGCCACGAGCACCCCACGCCTGTCAGCCAGATCCAGGTCGGCTCGAAAATCCGCATCCGGCCCGGGGAAACCGTGCCGATGGACGGCATGGTGGTGGAAGGCTCGTCCGGAGTCGACGAGAGCAGCATGACGGGCGAGAGCACCCCCGTTGCCAAGCGCTCCGGCAGCGAGCTGCTGGCCGGCACGCAGAACCTCGACGGCACGCTGGTGATGGTCGTCACGGCACCGGCGGCCGAGTCCCGGTTTTCCCGCATCATGCTCTCAGTCCAGAAGGCCCAGGCCCAGAAAACAGCCTTTCAAAGCGGCATGGACCGGTTCGCCGCGATCTACACCCCCGCCGTCGTCGTCATCGCCCTGGCCGTCGCCGCCATTCCCGCGCTGACCGGTATCTGGACGGTATCCGCATCCGTTTACGCCGCCCTGGTCCTGCTCGTGATCGCCTGCCCCTGCTCGCTCGTGCTGGCCTCGCCCGTCACCCTGGTCTCGGCGATGGCCGCAGCCGCCCGCTCGGGCATCCTGGTCCGCAGCGGCAGCGTCCTCGAGGACACCGCCGGCATCGCGACCGTCGCCTTCGACAAGACCGGCACGATCACGGTCGGCGAGCCGGCCATTCTCGAACTCATCCCGGTCGGCGGCCTGAACGCAACCGAGCTGCTTCGGATCACCGCCGCGCTCGAAGCCGGGTCGGAGCACCCGCTCGCCCCCGCGTTCCGGAAACGGGCCCACGAAGCCGGCATCGCGCTTCCCCGTGTCGAAGGCTTCCGCGCCGTGCCGGGGCATGGCGTGCTCGGCTGCATCGGCACGACGATCTACCGGTTCGGCGAGGCCGCCTGGGCGCTGGAACACTGCCCCGATGCCCTCGAGAATCTGCCCGAGATTTCGGCCGCCTGCGTCACCTCATCGTTCCTCTCGGATGGCGCGCGGCTTCTGGGCATCGTCACACTGGGCGATGCGATCCGGCCCGAGGCAAAGGAAGCGATCGCCCACTCCCGCCAGAACGGGATCATCCGCACCTTCCTGCTCTCCGGCGACCGGTCGGAAACCGCCCGTGCCTACGCCCAGGCTGTCGGGATCGACGAAGCCGAAGGCCGGCTCACCCCCGAAGCGAAATGCCGCCGCATCGAAGAGCTGACGCGGGCCCACGGCCCGGTCATGATGGTCGGCGACGGGGTCAACGACACCCCCGCCCTCGCCACGGCCGCCGTCGGCGTCGCCATGGGCACCCGCGGTTCCGACGCGGCGCTCGAAACGGCAGGGGCCGTGCTGCTGCACGACGATCTCCGCCGTCTGCCGCAACTGGTCTGGATCGCGCGCCGTTCGGACACGATCGTTCGTCAGAACGTCGCGGTCTCGATCGGCCTCAAACTCGCCGTGTTCGCCCTGTCGCTGGCCGGCTGGGCGACCCTCTGGATGGCCGTCCTCGCCGACACCGGCGCATCGGTCATCGTCGTCATGAACGGCCTCCGGGCTCTCCGGGCACCCGCCGCCGGGGTTCCGGTGCGCTGAGCCCCGGCGGGGCTCCCCCGCAGCCAGCCGATGGGGCGCCGGTCAGGGCTTGCGAAATGTCTCGAGAAGGTCGGTCAGCTTCGCCAGCCCGGCACAGGCCTTCGCGGGATCGGCTTCGCGCCCGGCCGCTTCGAGGTCGGCGGCCAGACCGTAGGGATCCTGGACCGGATGGAACAGCGGCAGCTCGAGCCAACGGGCGTATCCGCGGGCGGTCTGGGTCAGTAGCCGGACGAGATCCTTGTCGGGCCTCACCGCGAGCAGGGTTGCCGCACAGCTTCGCACACCCCGCAGGAAGGCGAGCTGGTCGTTCTGCCGGACCCCGTCCACAACCGGTCGGATGAAGGTCTCATACGGCGGCAGCGTCCCGGATTGAGAGCGCTTGTTATACATTTTTCGCAATTGAACCAGCGCCCGGGCCGCGACGTCTTTCTGGTCAAGTCGTAAGCCGGCATCCTCTGCCGTCTCGCCGGTGTCCGAGACCGACAGGCGGTCCATGGCTTCGATCCAGCGGGGGAGCACGCGCACGGTCACATCGGACAGAAGCCAGCGGGCGTTCTTCCCGGTCTTCTGATGCCCCTGTTTCAGGGCCTTCCGCGGATCGATCAGCAGCAGCTCCTGGGCCAGTCCACCGCGTTTCACGGCGTAATCGACATCCGACGTCGCGCGGATCCGGGAGGCAATCTCGTTCAGCCGGCCGCGGACATCGCCCTTGAACGTCGAGCTCATCGCCCCGGACTCCTCTTCGAGTTTCCCGGCCACCTTGTTCAGCAGGATGCCGCCGCGGTCCTCCCAGAAAGCCGGCGGCGCGGCATGGATCAGATCGGCGATCTTCCCGAGCATGTTCGGGGTATCGTTCGCCTGGCCGACGCGCACCGGGTTCCGCAGGTCGTGCGGCGGGATCAGGCAGGGCTTGAAATCCTCGATGATACAGGCCTGGGCTTCGGTCAGGACGGCATCGACCTCCCTTTCGAGACCGACGATCGCATCCTGGGCGGTTCCGGCCGCCTCCTTCATCTCGTGATCGAGCCCCTTCGCCTTCTCCTGGGCTTCCTTCTCGGCTCCCGGCGGGAGATACAAGGCATCACGCAGTTTTCCGAAGGCCTCCACGATCCGCTCCCGGTCTTTCAGGAACGGCACAGCCGCCGTGTCGCGTAGCGCCTGGGCCTTTCGCGCAAGCTCCAGGATCTTCCCGGCCTGGTCCTTCGACAGATACAGGCCGCGCAGCAGGTTCAACAGGGAAATCTCCTCGCGCACCTCCTCGAGCTCGATCGGGATTCTCGGTGCCGCCATCGCCGGGAGAACGACGGCAATGGAGAGCAGGCATGCCAGGACGGCGAGGGGTATTATCCTTTTACATATATATACTATCATTTTGATCCTCCTTGGGGGATGGGCCGCGCATCCCAGCGGCCGGGGATTCCGGTCCGGCAGGAGGGACACGCTCCGTCGGAAAGGCTGTTTTTCAGGGTCTGGAACCCAAGTCGCTCGATCAGGAGCCGGCCGCAGGAGGGACAGAAGGTGTGGTTCCCCTCGTGGCCGGGCACGTTGCCGGTATAGACGTAGCGCAGTCCCGCCTTCAGGGCGGCGGTTCTCGCCCGGTCCAGGGTGCTCACGGGGGTCGGCGGAAGGTTCTTGAGCTGATACTGGGGGTTGAACCGGGTGAAATGCAGCGGAACATCCGGCCCGAGCGTTTCGGCAAGCCATCTCACCTCGGCCCCAATTGACGCCTCCTGATCGTTCATCGTCGGCACCAGCAGGGTCACGACCTCGAAGTGCTTCTTCGCTGCGCCGAGCCGCTTCAGCGTTTCGAGCACCGGCTGCAGGGAGCCGCCGATCACGTCCCGGTAATACTCCTCGGTGAACCCTTTCAGCCCGACCGTGAAGGCATCGATCAGCCCGAGCAGATCCTCGAGCGGTTTCGGCTGGATATATCCGGCCGTCACCATGACCGTCGCGAGGTGGGCTTTGCGGGCCTCCCTGGCGATTTCCTTCAGGTATTCGATATAAATCGTCGGCTCGGTGTAGAAGAACGCGATCCCGCCGGCCTTGTATTCGAGAGCCTTGGCGACGACCTCGGCGGGAGCGAGGCGGTAGGTGCGGGTTTCTTCGGGGGGTTTCTGGGAAAACTGCCAGTTCTGGCAGTACCGGCAGTTCAGGTTGCATCCGGCCGTGGCAATGGAAAAGGCATTTCCCGGGATCGGAAAGTGATAGAGCGGACACTTCTCGATCGGATCCATCGCCAGGACGCAGGGATTTGTATACGCCATCGTATAGTATTTTCCCCCGCGCGGTTCCCGGACCCGGCAACGGCTCCTCTCTCCCTCCCCCCGGACGCACCCGTTCGGGCAGAGCTGACAGCGGATCCTGCCGTCGGGGAGGACCTCGTAATACTCCGCCTCGTGCGCATCTGCGGGAAGACCGTCTCCGGCGAGACAGCGGGCGGCCGGAAACGGCACGGCCGCGAGAACGCAGGCCCCGGCACAGCCCCGCAAGAACCCCCGACGATCCATACCCACCTCCGCAACGTTGTCTGACGATTGAGAGACGCCCCCGCAGGAACCGGTTACAGGGGAAGCACGCGTTCCACCGGATGTGAGGAATGAGCCGCCCCGCCCCCATCCGGGGATGGCGTCGGCTGGCTTACAGAAGCAGAGCGAGGATCTGCTCGATCTCGTCGACGGCGGTTTTCGCGTTTTTCTTCTGGATCGCGTGAGCGAGACAGTGCTGGACGTGATCGGTGAGCAGGATGCGCCGGGCACTCTCGAGCGCCGAGATCACGGCTTTCATCTGCTGCAGGATCTGGGTGCACGGCTTTTCCTCGGCCATCATGCGGCGGATGCCTTCAATATGTCCAGAGATACGAGCCAGCCGCCGGTCGAGGTCGGGGTGCGACTCATGGTGATGGTGCTCGTCATGCTCGTTCATGCAACTCCTCCTTGGTAAACGATCCTGTCCCAGAGGATAGCATCTTTTCCCGGACCCGGCACCGGGTTGCCCTTCTCCACGGCAATCGCGCCCCTCCGTCACCGGGAGGGAGGGGAAGCTGATCGCCCATCAGATCGCGGTCTTCCGCATTCACGGCGGATGCGACGCATATAGAGAATATTTTCACGAATTATCTTGACGCCGCGGGTTTCTGCCGATATATTCATATCGAGAAACATTTCTCGTTATTATTTTCACAACACCCCTGTTTGCTCCCAAAGATGGCTGGAGAAGCAGGGTAACCAGAGAAACGTATTCCCCGAGGAGGACCCCATGACGAAGGAACAGACGGAAGGGAACAAGCAGGAGCGGGTGGCCTCCGAGCCGACGCTGCGCCGCCTCCCGACCTATCATCATTATCTGAAGACGCTGGCTGAGCGCGGCCGTGACGTGGTGTCGTGCACGCATATCGGGAACGACCTGCGGCTCGACCCGACGCAGGTGCGCAAGGATCTGGCCGTCACGGGCATCCGGGGCCTGCCCAAGGTGGGGTACCGGATCGACCAACTCCTCACGTGCATCGAGGAGTTCCTGGGCTGGAACAACACGACCGAGGCGTTTCTGGTCGGCACCGGTCATCTCGGGCAGGCGCTGCTCGGCTACGAGGGGTTCAAGCGGTACGGGCTCGAGATCGTCGCGGCGTTCGACAGCGACGAGACGAAGATCGGCACGACGGTCGCCGCCCACAAGATCCTGCCGGTGGAAAAGCTCGCGAACCTCGCCCGCCGCATGAAGATCCGGCTCGGCATCATCGCGGTCCCGGCCGCGGCCGCCCAGCAGGTGGCCGAGGCGATGGCCGAAGGGGGCATCACGGGCATCTGGAACTTCGCGCCCGCCGCGCTTTCCCTGCCGCCGGAAATACTCGTCCAGAACGAGAATCTCGCTTCGGGCCTCGCCGTGTTATCGGCGAAGATCGGTCGTCTGGCCGGTCTCGATATCCCCCGTGAATAATATACATTTAGTTATTCTATAACGTCACAGATCACCGAAGGAGTCGAATCGATGGAACCGGTCACGCTCACCCGCAAGTTCGAAAAGGTCTGCGAGATCCTCGACCGTTACGGCCGCGATCCCGGGAAGCTGATTCCCATTCTCCAGGCCGTCCAGGACGAGTATCGCTACCTGCCCGAAGAGGTCATGGCATTCGTCGCTACCTCGCTCGACCTGCCGCCCGCCCGTGTGTACGGCGTCGCGACGTTCTACGCGCACTTCGCGCTCGAGCCCAAGGGCCGTTACGTCATCCGCATCTGCGACGGAACGGCGTGTCACGTGAAGCAGTCGATCCCGATTCTCGAGGCGATCCGCAAGCGGCTCGGCCTCGACGAGAAGCGCCATACGACGCCTGACATGCTGTTCACCGTCGAGACGGTCTCCTGCCTCGGGGCCTGCGGCCTCGCCCCCGTCATCGTGATCAACGACGACGTCCACGGCCAGATGACGCCCCAGTCCGCCGTCGCCCTGATCGACGAGCTCACCACCAAGGAGGCCGCGAAATGACCGCCACACCCGATCTGAAGCACATCGCCACCGCCTTTTCCACCGCCGCCGCCAAACCGGTGCGGCGCGTCATCATCTGCGCCGGCACCGGCTGCGTCGCCAACGGCGCCCTCAAGGTGCACCAGGCACTGATCGAGAAGATCGCCGCCGAGAAGCTGCCAGTCATCGCCGAGCTCCGCGAGGAAAAAGCCGAAGGCAGCGTCTGGGTCTCGAAGAGCGGCTGTCACGGTTTCTGTCAGATGGGCCCGCTCGTCACGATCCTCCCCGAGAATATCCTCTACACGCGGGTGAAGGTCGGGGATGTGGCCGAGATCGTCGAGACGACCCTCAAGCAGGGCAAGCCGATCGACCGGCTCGTCTATGCCGACCCGACCAGCGGCGCCCACTGTGTCCACGGCACCGACATCCCCTTCTACAAGCGCCAGCAGCGCACCGTCCTGAAGGAGTGCGGCCATATCGACCCGGATGATATTCGCGAGTATATTTCTCACGGCGGCTACGAGGCGGCAGAGAAGGCATTCACCAAGATGTCCGCGAAGGCCGTCTGCGAGGAGGTCGAGGTTTCCGGCCTACGCGGGCGCGGCGGCGGCGGCTTTTTGACCGGCAAGAAGTGGGAACTGACCCGCATCCAGACCGAGCCCAAGAAATACGTCATCTGCAACGGCGACGAGGGTGACCCGGGCGCATTCATGGACCGCAGCGTCATGGAGGGCAATCCCCACAGCGTCATCGAGGGCATGATGATCGCCGCGCGCGGCATCGGTGCCGACGAAGGCTACGTTTACGTGCGCGCCGAGTATCCGCTCGCCGTGCGACGCATCCGGTATGCCGTCGAGGAGGCCGGAAAGCTCGGGCTGCTGGGCGACAACCTGTTCGGCAGCGGCCTGTCGTTCCGGCTTCACGTGATGGAAGGCGCCGGCGCCTTCGTCTGCGGTGAGGAAACGGCGCTCATCGCCTCGATCGAGGGCAAGCGCGGCATGCCGATGCCGAAGCCGCCGTTCCCGGCCCAGAGCGGTCTCAACGGCAAGCCGACCGTCATCAACAACGTCGAGACGCTCGCCACCGTCCCGCTCATCATCCGCAACGGCGCGGCCTGGCTGCGCGGCATCGGCACGAAGGGCTCGACCGGCACGAAGAACTTCGCCCTCACCGGCCACGTCGCGAACACCGGCCTGATCGAGGTTCCGTTCGGCACGACGATCCGGGAGATCGTGTTCAACATCGGCGGCGGCGTGACCCGCGACAACGGCACGCTGTGGCCTGACGGATTCAAGGCGGTCCAGATCGGCGGCCCCTCGGGCGGCTGTCTGACGACCGAGCATCTCGACCTGCCCCTCGACTTCGATTCGCTCAAGACCGTCGGCGCGATGGTCGGCTCGGGCGGCCTGGTCGTCATGAACCGCGACACCTGCATGGTGTCGGTGGCCCGGTTCTTCATGCAGTTCACGCAGAACGAAAGCTGCGGCAAGTGCGTCCTCTGCCGCGAAGGCACCCGCCAGATGCTGGCCCTGCTCGACGACATCATCGAGGGTCGCGCCACGGCCGAAACGCTCGTCACCCTCGAAACCCTGGCCGTGGCCGTCGGCAAGGGCTCTCTGTGCGGTCTCGGCAAGACCGCCCCGAACCCCGTGCTGGCCACCCTGCGCTACTTCCGCAGCGAAATCGATGCGCACGTGTTCCAGAAGCGGTGCCCGACCGGCCGGTGCAAGGCGCTGCGCACGATCTCGATCGATGCGGCGAAGTGCAAGGGCTGCACGGCCTGCGCCCGCAAATGCCCGGTCCACGCCATCAAGGGCGAAGTGAAGAAGCCTCACGTCATCGATCCGGCCGTCTGCATCAAGTGTGGTGCCTGTGCAGCCGCCTGCAAATTCGACGCCGTCATGGGAGTGTGAAGACAATGAGCAACACGACTGCAACCGTTCTGATCGACAACCGCCCCGTTCCGATCGAGGGCGAACGCAACATTCTCGAGATGGTGCGCAAGGCCGGCATCGAGCTGCCCACCTTCTGCTACCACTCGGATCTCAGCATCTACGGCGCCTGCCGCATGTGCATGGTTCACGTCGAGGGCCGCGGCCTGATGGCCGCCTGCTCGACGAAGCCCGAGGCCGGCATGAAGGTGAAGACGACGACCGAGGAGATCCGGGAGATGCGCAAGATCGTGGTCGAGCTGCTGCTCGCCAACCACGACGGCCAGTGCCCCACCTGCGCGAAGAGCGCCGCCTGCACCCTGCAGAACCTGTCGCGCCGGCTCGGCATCACGACGAACCGGTTCAAGCCGATCCATCAGCCGCGCGCGATCGACGTTTCGAGCCCCTCGCTGGTGCGTGACCCGAACAAGTGCGTGCTGTGCGGTGACTGCGTGCGCATGTGCGCAGAGATCCAGGGCATCGGCGCGATCGACTTCGCCGGCCGCGGCCGGGATGCCGCCGTCCTGCCGGCCTTCGGCAAGAACCTGGAACAGGTCGAGTGCGTGAACTGCGGCCAGTGCGCGGCCGTCTGCCCCACCGGCGCCCTCACCGTCCGCTCCGACGTCGAGGACGTCTGGAAGCTGCTCGACGATCCGTCGAAAACGGTCATCGCCGAGATCGCCCCCGCTGTGCGCGTCGCGCTCGGCGAGATGTTCGGCCTCGAGGCCGGCGAGGTCGTCACCGGCCAGGCCGTGGCCGCCCTCAAGGCGATGGGCTTCAGGAAGGTTTTCGACACCTCGTTCTCGGCGGATCTGACCGTCATCGAGGAGGCCGAGGAGTTCCTTACGCGGTTCTCGAAGGGCGAGAAGCTGCCCCAGTTCACCTCCTGCTGCCCGGCCTGGGTGAAATATGCAGAACAATATCACCCCGAGCTGCTGCCCAACCTCTCGAGCTGCAAGTCCCCGCAGCAGATGTTCGGCTCCATCGCTCGCGACACCCTTCCCAAGGCTCTCGGCATCGAGAACAAGAACCTCGTCGTCGTCTCGATCATGCCCTGCACGGCGAAGAAGTTCGAGGCGCGGCGTTCCGAGTTCGCGAAGGAAGGCATCCGCGACGTCGATTACGTGCTCACGACCCAGGAGTTCGCCCGCATGATCGAGGAGCGGGGAATCGACTTCAAGAGCCTCTCTCCCGAGTCGCTCGACATGCCGCTCGGCTTCAAGACGGGCGCAGGGGTGATTTTCGGGGCGAGCGGCGGCGTGACCGAGGCGGTGTTGCGATATGCCGCCGAGAAGGTGACGGGCCGGACCCTCGAAAACGTCGATTTCGTCCAGGTCCGCGGGGAAGACGGCCGGCGCGAGATCGAGCTGGACGTAGCCGGAAAGAAGCTGAAGCTCTGCGTCGTCCACAGCCTCGCCAACGCCCGCAAGGTCGCCGACGAGATCAAGAAGGGCAAGAGCAGCTACCACCTGATCGAGGTCATGGCCTGCCCCGGCGGCTGCGTCGGCGGCGCCGGCCAGCCGCTCAACCGCGATGTCGCCGCCCGGCGCCGCCGCGCGAAAGGGCTGTATGATGCCGACAAGACCCAGCCGCTCCACAAGGCCCAGGAGAACCCCTATATCACCGAGCTGTACCAGAAGAACCTCGGCGAGGTCGGCGGACACAAGGCCCACGAGCTGCTCCACACCCATTACCACTCGCGCCGGCGGCTCGGTGACACCGGCATCCCGCTGATCACCGGCACGGACGCCGACAAGCTCAAGATCACGGTCTGCGTCGGCACGAGCTGCTACGTGAGGGGCTCGCAGACGCTGCTGCAGAAGCTGGTGAAGCACCTCGAGGAGCAGGGCCTCACCCCGGCCGTCGACGTGCAGGCCTCGTTCTGCCACGAGCGGTGCGATCGGGGCCCGACCGTCGTGATCGGCGACCGCGTGCTCGAGAAATGCACGCTCGAAACCGCCATCCAGACGATCACGAAAATGCTCTCCCGCTGACAGATCCTTCCACACCGCCGGTACGGGGAATTCCCCGCACCGGCGGTTTCCTTTGGGCGCCCGCGGGTTCATTGCCGCTGCTCATCGGGTGTGCTATGGTATCAAAACCCGGCGATCTCGCCGCAGACCGGATTGCTTCGAATCAGGGGAAGACGCAGGTGCCCAGCGAACGACGTCATTTCACGATCCTGACCCCGGTTTTCAACGACTGGAGCGCCGCAGGCATCCTTTTGGCGCGCATCGACGAGGTGCTCCGGCAGCACGGTCTCGAAGCCTCGGTCCTGCTGGTCGACGACGGTTCTCCCATCGGCCCCGACCGTCTCGCCCTTTCTCCAACGTTCGCCGCCATCCCCCGCGTCGATGTCCTTCCCCTGAAGCGCAATCTCGGTCATCAGCGCGCTATCTGCATCGGTCTGTGTCATCTCGAGTCCCAGAACCTCGGCTGTCCCATCCTGGTCATGGATTCGGACGGGGAGGACGCCCCCGAAGAGATTCCCCGCCTGTGGGAAAGATTCCGGGAGGATAACGGTCGAAGCGTGGTGTTCGCGGCCCGAGCGAAGCGCTCCGAAGGATACGGATTCAGAACAGGGTATTTTATATATCAATCGTTATACTATTTACTGACGGGAAGCACGGTCGACGTGGGCAACTTCAGCCTCGTGCCGTCCGCGCTCGTCTCCCGGCTCGTCACCTCCTCGGACCTCTGGAGCCACTACGCCGCGGCCATTTTCCACTGCCGCATCCCCTGGGTTTCGGTCCCGACAGCTCGGGCGAAGCGACTCGACGGGGCTTCGCAGATGAACCTCGTTTCGCTCGTCGTTCACGGCCTTTCGTCCATCTCGGTGTTCAGCGACCAGGTCGGCGCCCGCCTCCTTCTCGTCTGCCTCGTCCTCATGACCCTCGCCATCGTCGGGATTCTCGTCGTGGTCGGCGTGAAGCTGTTCACTCCGCTGGCAATTCCGGGTTGGGCAACCATGAGCACGGGCATTCTCGGGCTGATGCTGCTTCAGGCAAGCATTCTCGCGACGTTCTTCATCTTCCTCATTCTCAACGGCCGCAATCGGGCGGATTTCATCCCCTGCCGCGATTTCCGGTATTTCCTCGACCGTTGCGAATGCCTGTATCCCCGATCCGCCGAAGCGGCTCCTCCCCGGTGAGCACCACGGCATACCAGGGAACCGAGCTCGATCTGTTCGCCTCGGCCACCGTCTGGAAGGAGTACCTCGCAGGCCATCTCGCTCCCTTTCTCGGGAAACGCGTGCTCGAGGTTGGTGCCGGTATCGGCGGAACGACACGCGCCCTGCTTCCCTTCTCCTGCGGTGCCTGGACCTGTCTCGAACCAGACCCGGCCCTGGCGGAACGGATCGCGGCCTCGATCCGCGACGGCTCGCTGCCTTCCCGATGCAACACCATCACCGGTACCATCGCCGATCTCCCGGCCACCCCATCGTTCGATACCATTCTTTATATAGATGTCATCGAACATCTCCCGGACGACCGCGACGAACTTGCCCGGGCCGCGCTGCGCCTTCTTCCCGGCGGGCGACTGATCGTGCTCGCCCCGGCACACCGAAAGCTGTTCACCCCGTTCGACGCATCCGTCGGTCACCTGCGCAGATACGAGCGCCGCACGCTCGAACGGCTTTCTCCCCCCGGCCTCGAGTTCGTCCGATCCGCCTATCTCGACAGCGTTGGGCTTCTGGCATCGGCCAGCAATCGTTTTTTTCTCGACAGCTCCATGCCCACCCTCAGACAGATTGCATTCTGGGACAAGATTCTCGTGCGCTGCTCAAAAATCCTCGATCCTCTCCTCGGATACACGCTCGGCAAATCCCTGCTGACAATCTGGCAAAAACCTCTCGAAGGCGCTTGAACCGCCATGGATGAGCATTCGTTCCAACCTTCTCCTCCTCCGGAAATGGGCAACGCATCTCCCGGAGAGCGGGAAGGCTCGATCTGGGTCGTCCTGGCATCGCTCGGCCTTCTCTTCGTGCTCGCCCTACCGGCATTGACGGGCGGAAGCTATGCTCTGGATGATCTCGGCGCATTCCATGCCCCCCTTCGCTCCTTTTATGCGGACTGTCTCGCCAGGGGCTACGGATTCGACTGGATTCCCAGCTTGTTCGGCGGTTGTTATGTGACCGGCGAAGGGCAACTCGGCTCCTATCATCCGTTCCATTTGCTTATCTATCGTTTTCTTCCCGCCTCCACGGCGTTCCATCTCGAGATCCTCACAAGCTACCCCTTCCTTTTCGTCGGGATGTATCTGCTTCTTCGCAGGCTCGTCACACGTCGGGATGCCGCATCCTTCGGGGCGATGACCTTCACGTTTTCCTCGTTCACCCTTCTGCACATCATCCATCCCAATGCAATTGCCGTCCTCTCCCATATCCCATGGATATTGCTCTGCATATATCACCTGGGCAAGACGTCGATCCGCAGCACATCCATGGAAGCCGGCATCGCCCTTCTCACCGCTTCTCAAATACTCCTCGGGTATCCCCAATACGTCTGGTTCTCGGTCCTGGCAGAAACGACCTGGGCCATCTATGTCCTCCGCAACGACGGACAAGCATGGCTCCGCCTTGGCATCATGAAAGGGCTCGGCCTGCTCATCGGAGCGATCCAGATCCTGCCAACCTGGGAAGCCCTTCGGGATTCGGCTCGCAACCAACCGGGACTGGAGTTCCTGATGGAAGGCTCCTGGCATCCCATCAATCTTTTCCAGCTCGTGAATCCCTACCTGTTTCCCCAGGGCGGCCTCGGCTTCTTTCATCACGAAGTCGGCATGTATCTGGGAGTCATTCCCATGGTCCTTGGAATGTGGAGCATTTTCTCCCGACTTCGTGATGACGCGGCTCGTGGGCTCATCCGATTCCTGACCATCGGTCTGCTGTTGGCCTTGCTGCTCGCATTCGGCAAATTCGGACCATTTGCCTATCTTCAGGCGCTTCTTCCCATCGCAGGCTCGTTCCGCGTCCCGGCTCGCACCCTGGTCCTGGTTCATCTGCTCTGGGCCGGCCTCGCCGCCCTCGGGTGGGAAACGCTCATGCGCAAACCCGCCGTGGATGCACACCATCGCCCAGATCGCATCTGCCTGGGGCTTGGACTTCTCGGAATCACCCTGTCGCTGCTCCTCCCCTCCCTGATCGCCCCATTTCTGCCGCCCGATGCGGGCACGACCCTGTCACGCCGCCTGGCCGGACCACTCCTGTTTCTGGTTGGCGGTCTTCTTTTCCGCGCTCGCTTCCGGGGGGCGGGCTGGGCGGTCCCCGCCCTCATCCTGTTCACTGCGTTAGATATTGGTTGGTATGGAATGGCTCGGACGCTTCCCTCCGCGCTGTCGGGAGAGTCGGTTCCCCTGCTTGCCGATGCACCCATGCACACTCCCGGAGAGCGGGTCGTCGCGACTCCCCGAACGTTCGGCCGGGGGAACCTCTTCGGCCTCGGCAACCGGTTCCTCTCATCCGGTTTCTCCCAGATCGACGGATACGCCGCTCTCATCCCACCGAATCGGCTATTCGGAGAAGCCGCTTCGGTTCCGGCACTCCGCGCGGCGGGGGTTGCCTGGATCCCGGCCATTGCAAGCCCAACGCAACCGGAACTGCTGCTTCGAGTTTCCGAAAACTGGTACAAGGTTCCCGATCCTGCGCCCCGCATCCGGCTCGTGACAAACGCCGTCCCAAGCCTCCGACCCGATCGGGATATCCTGAAGATCGATCCGTTGACGACCGTGCTCACGGAGCGCCGGATCGATCTCGAGCCGGGCCCCCCGGGCACGGCAACCCTTCTCGCCGAATCCCCCGGGATTCTTGCTATCCGCACGGCGGCCTCCTCGACACAACTGCTCGCCATTGCCGACCGCTTCCACGCCGGCTGGCAGGCAACGATCGACGGGCATGCGGCAGATCCCCTCCGTATCAATGGCGATTTCCTGGGCCTCATCGTTCCTTCAGGCACCCACCGGATCAGCCTGGAGTTCCGCCCCTCGAGCCTGATCTGGGGCCGCAACATTTCGCTATTCGGCGTGGCTCTTCTCGCCGTCATGCTCGTATGGCGCCCCTCGAACCGCTCCGACCAGCCCGTTGTCGCATCAGAAACGCCTGTCGACGATCCCGGCTCCCCTCCATCGTCCGACACGAACGCCCCGCCCTCGCAATGTCCCGCCCTCCGCCTTTTCACGGGAGCTGGCATCCTGTTCATCTGCCTTGCCGCCGTATTTTACCGCATCACCGACCTGTCGACCGTTCCGGGAATCAACGGCGATGAAGCCTGGTATGGAATCCAGATGGGCGAGATCCTGGCAGGCCACGCGCCTGCTTGGCGCACCCCGACGGGAAATCTCATCAATCCGTTCCATTCGGGGCCTCTTCTCGTTCTGCTCGCCATCTTCCGGCCCGCCTTCTGGATCCTTCGTGTTCCCTCCCTGACGGCAAGCCTGCTCTTCATTCTTCTCGCGTTCGTCCTGCTCCGGCGCCGGTTCGGCCTCTGGGCCGGCATCGGCGGCGCTCTGCTCGCAGCCGCCAATCCGCAATTGATCGGATACGCCCGCTTCGGGTGGGACGCCTCCCAATCTCCGCTGTTCTGCGCCCTGGCCCTCTTCTGGACTCTCGAACGCAGGTATGCCCAGGCCCTGATCGTTCTCCTCATATCCCTTTTGGTCCATCCGACCAATCTGTTTCTGCTCCCGGTGATCGTCGTGCCGCTCCTGTGCGGACTCCTCGAAAAGCGGGGCATCACGACCAGGCAAGCCTTTGTGACTTCGATCGCTCTCATGGGCAGCGCCGTTCTCGGTGCCTGGGTGGCTCGGGAATCGGGATGGCAGCCAGGCGCCAAGCTCGGCATGGCCATCACCCATCTCACCACTCCTGGGGAATGGGCTGCATTCGCGACCCTGTTCGGCAGACTCTTTTCTGGTGCCACGCTGATCGAGTATGTCGCGGGCCCCATCGGGAAAACACCCCTCATCTGGTTCGATATCGCCAGTTGGCTCTGTCTCGGAATCTTCGGCATTGCCGGTGTGCGTGAGTTCACCCAGCGGAACGATCGGACAGCCATCCATGTCATGCTCGGCTTGGGATGGGCCATCTTTGGCTTTTTCCTGGTAGCCGGGAGCACCGGCCTGAAGCCCCACTGGGAACGGTATGCACAGTTTCTGATGGCACCGGTCCTGATGATGGCAGCAGCCGCCGTAGGAACACCGTCTGCCCACGATCGGAAAGCGACCGTCCTCTTCGCTCTCCTGCTCGGGATCGCAACGACCCAGCTCACCTGCGTTCATCACCTGTACTGGAAACAGCTGACCCAGCACGGATCGGCATCTCATCGGGCTTTTCGCTCGGGCCCCAGCGAACCGAAGCAGTGGGCTTTCGATCTCGTCCGGACGGCCGCAGGTTCGCTTCCGGCCGTGATCGTCGCCGAAGACTGGTGGTGCGGCATGCCGTTGCGGTATCTCGCACAGGGAGCCCCGGAAATCACCGTTGAAGACGGACCGGCAAACGAGGTATTGGCCGACGTGGTGGAGCGGCTGAATCAGCGTCGATTTCTGATCGGTTTCGAAGGGGGGCCCTTTCAGAAGCTGGTCCGTCAGCTTCCGCCGAATCGGCACGAGATCCACCATCGTCAAATCGATGACCCTGATGGAATGCCAATTCTGCACGTCTGGTCGAAACACCCTCTTCCCGGGGACGATCAGAGGGAGAGTCGGAAATCCCCGGAGTGAGGCATGTTCGAGCATGCCGGAATGGGCCGGATCTGATAGAATGAAGCCTATGGACGAAACGAAGCGCAATCCGTCTCCCACGCCCGGTCAGGTGGTGTTCACGAACAAGGCGCGGTGCCGCGACTGCTACCGGTGCCTGCGGGTCTGCCCCGTCAAGGCGATCCGGATGGAAAACGGCCAGGCGTCGGTCGTCGCCGAGCGGTGCATCGCCTGCGGCACCTGCATCCGCGAATGCCCTCAGCACGCGAAAACCTACCGGTCCGATCTGGAACGGGCGGTCCGGCTCGTGCGCGAGTCGAAGAATGTCGCGGTCAGCCTCGCCCCCTCGTTCGTCGCCCTGTATGCCCCCTGGGAGCAGAAGCGCATCCCGTCGGCGCTGCGGGCGCTGGGTTTCACCCACGTTTCGGAAACCTCGATCGGGGCGTATCCGACGGCCCAGGCCACCGCCGCCATCGCCGCCCGCGAGCCCGACCGACCGCATCTCTGCACGGCCTGTCCCGCCTTCGTCACCTATATCGAAAAGTACAGACCTGAGCTGGTCGCCGCTCTCACCCCGATCAGCTCCCCCATGATCGCGCATGCGCGGCTTCTCCGGAAGAAGTTGGGCGCTACGGCGAAGGTCGTGTTCATCGGCCCGTGCGTCGCGAAGAAAGCCGAGGCGGACCGGCCCGAACTGGCCGGCCTGATCGACTGCGTGCTCACCTTCGAGGAGCTCCAGGAGTGGTTCGACCGGGAAGGAATCAAGCTCGACCGGCTCGAGGAGAGCCGCTTCGACGAGGAGCCGGCCGGCGACGCCAGGTTCTTCCCGCTGCCCGGCGGCCTCACCCGGACCGCAGCCCTCGGAGCCGACGCCCTCGTCGCGGATATCGTGGCCGTCAGCGGCTTCGAGGACGTGAGGCGGCTGCTCGACGGCATCACGAAAACGTCCGGACCCCGGCTCGTCGAGCCGCTGTTCTGCAACCAGGGCTGCGTCAACGGTCCCGCCATGCCGGCGACCCGGCCGCTGCTCTCGCGTCGTGACGGGGTGCTGAGCTACGCGACGGCGGCTCCCGGAACGCTTCCGGGTGCCCGCGAAGCCGATTCCGACACGTCCGCCCGGTTCACGTCTGATAATAAAGATGAAGATATTGAAATAACCGAGGAGAAGATCCGCAAGGTGCTCGAGGCGACGGGCAAGGCAGCCCCCGAGGATCAGCTCAACTGCGGCGCCTGCGGGTACCCGTCATGCCGCGACAAGGCGATCGCCGTCATCCGCGGCATGGCCGAGGCCGAGATGTGCATCCCCTGGATGCGGCGGCTGGCGGAACAGCGCACCGACCGCATCATCGAGACCAGCCCGAACGGGATTGTCATCTGTGACGAGCAGCTGCGCATCATCAGCATGAACCCGACGTTCCGCCGGTTCTTCACCTGCTCGGAAGCGGCGCTCGGCAAGCACATCTCGTATCTGATCGACCCCGAGCCGTTCGAGAAAGTGCTGACCGGCGCCGAGCCGCTCGTCGAGATGACGGTGCGGCATGACCGCTACAACCTCGTCACCCACGAGATCGTCTACCCGCTGCGCGACGAGAAGCAACTGGTCGGCATCTTCGTGAACATCACGATCGCCCAGAAGAGCCGCGAACAGCTCGAGGATCTCCGGCTTCAGACGGTCTCACAGGCCCGCGAGCTGCTCACGCACCAGGTCGCGATGGCCCAGCAGATGGCCAAGCTGCTCGGCGAGAGCAGCGCACGCGGCGAGCAGCTGGTCGAGAACCTGCTCAAGCTCGTCACCGACGCCCCCGCCCCGAAGGATGTCGACGAAAACGGCCTGCCCCGCCGCCGCACCACCCCATGGGATATCTTCACGTCGAAGTAGACGCCGCCAGCTCGGCGAAGAAGAACGCCGCGGCCTGCGGAGATGTCTGGACCGTCGAACGGACCCCCGAGGCCACGACGATCCTGCTTTCCGACGGCCTCGGCTCGGGGGTGAAAGCCTCGGTCGCAGCCCAGATGGCCGTCTCCCGGATGATCGAGCTGCTCCATCGCGGATTTTCCGTGCGGCAGGCCTTCTCCCGGGTCGTCCACACGATGCATGAGGCCCGGGGCACCGATCTGCCCTACGCCGTCCTCAGCGTCATCCGGCTGCTCAACACGGGCGAGGCGACGGTCCTGGTCTACGAGATGCCCACCCCGCTTTACGTGTCACGCAACACCGTGCTCCCGGTCCAGATGCGCACGATCACGCTCGAAACCGAGCTCGTCGGCGAGGCAAGCCTGTTCCTCGAACCCGGCGAAGGGATCCTGCTGATGAGCGACGGCATCACCCAGGCCGGCCTGGGAAAACGACTCAAACTGGGCTGGACGACCGAAGGCGTCCGGCGATTCCTCGACGACTGCCGCTCCGACGGTCTTCCGATGGACGACCTCGCCCGCCTCGTCCACGACCAGGCCCGCATCTACTGGGAAGGCCCGTATGGCGATGACTGCACGACGGTTTGCGCGCGGGTTCGGTCTGGTATCGTTCTCAATATATTCACCGGCCCGCCCTGCGTGAAGAATCTCGACGGGGAGATCGCCGGTCGGTTCATGCAGATGCCCGGACGACATATCGTCTGCGGCGCCACGACGGCCCAGATCGTCGCCCGGAGGCTCGGACGGCCACTCGAGATGGAGCAGAACCAGCAGAGCCTGATCGCCCCGCCCGCCTACCGCATTGAGGGCGTCGATCTCGTCACCGAAGGCGCCGTCACGCTGAACCAGGTATTCAACATTCTCGATGCCGACCCGTCGGAGTATGAGCCGGACACCGGGGTCACCCAACTGTGTCAGGCCCTGCGCGAGGCCGACCGCATCAATATCCTGGTCGGCCGTGCCGCCAACGACGGCCACGCCGATATCGCGTTCCGCCAGCGCGGCATCATGCCCCGCACCGCCATCGTGCCCCTGCTCATCGACCGCCTCAGGGCCGCCGGGAAACTCGTCGTTCCCGAGTGGGTCTGACCGCCCGACAAGGCCACGCCGGCCTCTCAGTCGGAAAACCGGCTCCAGAACGCCGACAGCGACCGCTCCAGCGCCTCCGCCGACCGGACGGGTTCGGCATGCGACCACTCGGCCGGAAACAGGCTCCGATACCCTTGTCGCAAAAACCGCTCATCGACCAGCAGGACGACACCCCGGTCCCGCTCCGTCCGGATGACACGGCCGGCAGCCTGCATGACGCGGTTCATGCCCGGGTAGCGATAGGCGAACTCGAAGCCGGTCCCCGCTTTCCGCTCGAAGAAACCGCGGATCAGGTCGCGCTCGAGGCAGATCTGGGGCAGCCCGACCCCGACGATGATCGAGCCGATCAGCCGCTCCCCCCGCAGATCGATACCTTCCCCGAAGATGCCACCCATGACCGCGAATCCGACGAGCGTCCCGGGAGCATCGGCGGAAAACGCCTTCAGAAATGCATCGCGCGCCTCTTCGGTCATCCCGGAAGCCTGTTCAATGATGCGAATTTCCGGGTATGCCGCGATGAACACCTCACGGACGGCGGTCATATATTTATATGATGGAAAATATACCATGTAATTTCCCTGCCGACATGAAACCGTCACCCGGATGACATCGGCGAGAGCCTCGAGGCTTTGTTCCCGCACCCGGAACTCGGTCCGGATCTGGGGCAGGACCATCAATCCGAGATGGGCGGCATCGAACGGGGAGGAAAGGCGCAGAGTCCGGTCCGGCGCGGCTCCATCCTTCCTGCCGCCGAGGATGTCGAAAAAATACCCCATGGGGAGCAGGGTGGCCGAGAAAAAGACCGTGCTGCGGGCACGCTCCAGGGCCGCGGCGAGCAGATCCGACGGGTCGAGGCAGAACAGCTTGATCCGCACGTCCCGGCCTTCGGTTTCGGTATAGCAGACAAAATGTTCATCGAATGACTCGGCGACACGCACGAACGCCGTGGCCCGGAAAAACACTTCCAGGAGCGCCGCACGGGCTTCCGAGGAGTCTGACTCGACGGCGCCATCCGGGCATAACATCCTGCGGGTCGGGTCGGTGCGGGCAAGAACGGCCTCGGCGCTTTTCAGGAACCGACGCAGAGCCTGGATCAGGTCATCCGGGACCTCGGTGCCGACCAACGCCGAATGTCCTTCCGCCGACATTCCCTCCCGAATTGCCCGGGCGGACCGGGTGAAATACGGCGTGATCTTCGCCAGCGCTCCTGAAACCGCTGGATATGCCGTTTTTGCGGTTTTCTTCAGATCGGCGAACCAGCTTTTGCGCAGGTCGGCCGAGAACATTTCGCGGGCGCGGTCGGGGAGGTTGTGAGCCTCGTCGACGAGGAACGCATATTCGTCCTGGGGCGGGTCGAAGAATCGGCGCAGATAGACACGGGGGTCGAAGGCGTAGTTGAAGTCGCCGATGATGACATCCGACCAGAGGGAGAGGAACAGCGAGAACTCGAACGGACAGACCCGATGGCTCCGCGCGACCTCCTCCACCGCCGGCCGGTCGAACGTGTCACACGTGAAGATCGTTTCCAGGGCATCCTTCACCCGGTCGAAATATCCTCGGGCATATTCACAGGCTTCCGGGCGGCAGTCGGGGGTGTCGAGGAAGCAGATCTTCTCCTTCGCGGTCAGGGTCAGCACCTTGCATCGCAGGCCGTTTCCGGCCAGCTTTTTCACCGTCTCCTCGGCGACATTCCGGCCGACGGTTTTGGCGGTGAGGTAGAAGATCTTCGCGACGAGGCCCCCGCCCAGAGCCTTGAGCGCCGGGAACAGCGTGGCGACCGTCTTTCCGATCCCCGTCGGGGCCTGGGCAAAGAGATTCACCCCGTCGGCGATCGCGCGGTACACGCCGACCGCGAACGCCCGCTGCCCGGCCCGGTATCCCGTGAACGGAAACGCGAGGGCCGTGATCGAGGCGTCACGAACCGACCGCCAGTCCTTCATCGTGCGCGCCCATGCGAGATACCGGGAAACCAGATCGTCGAAAAACACCTCCAGCTCGGCAATGCCGTATTCCTGCCGCAGTTCGAGCGTCTCGAGGGTGTCGAGCTGGAGGTAGGTCAACTGGACACCGATCCGCGCCAGGTCGTTCTGTCGCGCGAAGATGCAGGCATACGCCCTGGCCTGGCCCCAGTGGAGCGGCTGGTTGGCGATCGTGATCTCGTCGAGGGGGGCCGTCGTGGTCTTGATCTCTTCGAGAAAAACCGGCTCGCTCCCCCGCCACACGCCGTCGATCCGGCCCTTGATCTCGAGTTCGACCTCGGGGGTGACGATCCGGAACGCCACGGCAATCTCCGCCTCGTAATCCGCCGGCCGGCTTTTCTGGATCCGCTGGTGGCCGCGCGTCCCCGCCACCGCCCGCCCCGCCCCGACGAACGAACCGCCGCCCAGATCCCCTGCCTGCAGGACGAACTCGACCAGATCCCGCACCGCCACCTTCACGAGCTCCGCCCCACCCTCTCCGGTGGTGGGCGCATGCAGGCCGGCAATCGTCATGAAACGTGTCTCCAACAATTTCGGAAATGCGGCATTTTAGCATGTTTCGAGGGCAATGCCGGGCATCTTGCAAACACACCCGGCGTGCGGTACACTTCGGCCGCGTCAATTCTGCGTTCAATGCTGATCAACACGAGGTAGAGGCCAACATGCACACGTATCGTTCACACACCTGCGGCGAGCTTCGGGACACGCACATCGGGCAGCAGGTCCGGCTTTCGGGCTGGATCCAGCGAAAGCGCGACCTCGGCGGCATGCTGTTCGCCGATCTGCGCGACAATTATGGCCTCACCCAGATCGTGGCCCAGCCGGGCACGCCGGTGCATGCCGAGCTGGATGCGGCCCGCGTCGAGTCGGTCATCACGGTCGACGGCACGGTCCGCACGCGCGGCGAGGGCAACATCAACACCCGCATGCCCACCGGCGCGATCGAGGTCGAGATCGCGAAGATCACGATGCAGGGTTCAGCCGAGGTGCTGCCGTTCCCGATCGTCGACGACACGACGGCCCCCGAGACGACCCGGCTTTCCTACCGGTTCCTCGATCTGCGCCGCAACAAGCTGCACCAGAACATCCTGCTGCGCTCGAAGGTCATCTCCAGCATCCGGCGCCGCATGACCGACCTCGGGTTCAACGAGTTCCAGACGCCGATCCTCACCAGCAGTTCGCCGGAAGGCGCCCGCGACTACCTCGTGCCCAGCCGGTTATATCCGGGCAAATTTTATGCCCTGCCACAGGCGCCGCAGCAGTTCAAGCAGCTGCTGATGGTCAGCGGCTTCGACCGCTACTTCCAGATCGCGCCCTGTTTCCGCGATGAGGACGCCCGCGCTGACCGCTCGCCCGGCGAGTTCTACCAGCTCGACGTCGAGATGTCGTTCGTGACGCAGGATGACGTGTTCGACGCCGTCGGTCAGGTCATCCACGGCGTGTTCACCGAGTTCTCGGACTGGAAATCCACCCCCCTGCCCTTCCCACGCATCCCGTTTGCCGAGGCGATGAAAACCTACGGAAGCGACAAGCCCGACCTGCGGTTCGACCTGAAGATCCAGGACGTCTCCGATATCTTCGCGACGTCAGGCTTCAAGGCGTTCGAGTCGGTCGTGGCCGGGAACGGGGCCGTGCGCGCGATCTGCGTGCCGGGCGTTGCCGACAAGTCGCGCAAGTTTTTCGACGACCTCGAGACGCTCGCGAAGGAAGCCGGGGCCAAGGGCCTCGCCACGCTGCATTACACCGCCGGCGGCGAGATCAAGGGCACGTTGTCCAAGCCGCTCGCGGATGGCGTCAAGCAGGCACTGCGCGAGCGCATGGCCGTGGAAGCCGGCTCGTCGCTGCTGTTCGTCGCCGACCAGCCGACCGCCGCCTCGGTCGTGCTCGGCAAGATCCGCGTGAAGCTCGCCGACCTGCTCGATCTGCGCCGCAAGAACTGCTACGAGTTCTGCTGGATCACCGACTTCCCGATGTTCGAGCGCGACCCCGAGACCAACGAGATCATCTTCAGTCACAACCCCTTCTCGATGCCCCAGGGCGGCCTCGAGGCGCTGATGACGAAAGACCCGCTGACGATCAACGCGTATCAATACGATATCGTATGTAATGGCGTCGAGCTGTCGAGCGGCGCGATCCGGAACCACCGGCCCGACATCATGTACAAGGCCTTCGAGATCGCCGGCTACACGAAGGAGCAGGTCGACGCCAAGTTCGGCGGCATGATCCGCGCCTTCACCTACGGCGCCCCGCCCCACGGCGGCATCGCGCCCGGCATCGACCGCATCGTCATGCTGCTCGCCAACGAGCCGAATATCCGCGAGGTCATCAGCTTCCCGATGAACCAGAACGCGCTGGACCTGCTGATGGGCGCCCCGTGCGAAGCCACCGAGAAGCAGCTCCGAGAGCTCCATCTCACGATCAACTATCCCGAGAAATCCGACAAGGCCTGACGGCAAAAGCGTCTTCGAACCTCCGAAAACCGGAATCCTTCAGGATTCCGGTTTTTCACGTACCGCCGTCTTCGCATCGGGCATGGTATACTGGGTTCACAGACATGATCTGACAGGAGGAGAACCTTCATGACCAACCGCTGGTGGAAATCCGTACAGATCGCCGTTCTTGGCGCCATGATCCTGCTTCCGCAGGCGACATTGTCGGCAAAGCCGGGCCACGGCAAGCACAAAAAGGCCGAGAAGCAGGCGAAGCACGAGATGAAGCAGGAACAAAAGGCCGCCTACGAGTTCGACCGGTACAAAAACATGAATGTGTATTACAACCGGACGACCGCGACCTATTACTGGGTCGATTCCGGTATGTGGCACTCGGGCCGATCGCTTCCGGGTCATCTGACGGTCGGCGGCGAGTGCGAGCGCATCCGGATCGGCGCCCCGACGCCGTATGAGTATCATCGGGTCAACTACGAGCGGCTGCCCTACACCTACGGTAAGAAGAATTTCGGAAAGCGCCGCGGACCGCCGGATCATGCTCCCGCCTGGGGCCACCGCCGCAAATTCGGATATGTATATTATCCCGACCGGGACATCTATTACGATCCCTATCAAAAACAGTATGCCTGGGTCGATGCCGGCAAGATGAAGATCGGCTACGAGCTTCCCGACTGGATCAAAGTCGATCCCTACGGCGGCGTCCACGTCGAGCTCGAACGGGCCGTCAAGCTCGAGGATTTCAAGAAGATCTTCCGCTGATCCTCTCCCGCCAGGGAAACGGTCACCCAAGCCCCGGTAAAACGCTCCCTAGATGGCACAGATCGCGCAGATGCCGGCTCAGAGCTCCTGTGTTCGGATGTCTGGCATGTGAAAAGCTCAACGCACCACTGAGGCACAGAGGCACAGAGAAAAAGCTTCTCTGAACCTCTGTGCCTTTTTGGTGCGTATTTGTAACTGGTTCACCTGCGGGTTCAGGGTTCGGGGTCGGGTTCGGCTGAACCGCGCCATTCGACGAGGCCGAGGTCTCGGACGAAGATGGCATACAGGGTCGGCACGAGCAGAAGCGTGACCAGCGTCGCCATGGCGAGACCGCCGATCTGGGCGTAGCACAGGGGCTCCCAGAGGGGGCCTCCGTGCCGAGCGAGAGGCAGCAGGGCGATGAGGGTCGCGGCGACCGTGATCATGACGGGCCGCAGCCGCATGATACCGGCATCGAGCAGCGCGTCCTCGAGCGAGGCCCCGCGTTCCCGTTCCTCTTCGATGAAGTCGAACAGCACGATGATGTGACTGACGATGACCCCGATCAGGCTTGCCACGCCGAGAAAGGCCATGAACCCGAATGGCGCATCCTCGAGATACAGCACCAGAATGGCGCCGAGCATGCCGAACGGGATCGCCCCGAATACGATGAACGGCTTCACGGCATGGGAGAACTGGAACACGAGCGCCAGATAGATCATGCAGACCGAAACACCGAGCACCACGATCAGCTCGCGGAAGCCCTTGTCCTGCTTCTCCTGCTCACCCGCGACTTCCAGCCGGTATCCCAGCGGGAGCGAGGCGGTGAACGAGGCCAGTCCGGGACGCAGCCAGGAAACGACCTGGGACGGCAGGAAGCCCTCCGCCGGAAAGCACGAGACGGTGACGCACCGGAACTGGTTCCGGCGCAGAATTTTTTCGGGTTTCAGCCGGTATTCGAGATCGGCGACCTGGCCGATCGGCTGACGCCGGTTCGAGACGAGCGAAAAGACGTAGAGGTTTTCCAGATCCGAGAGGTGAGAACGGTTTTCCATGCTGGAGCGGGCAATGACGGGAATCTCCCTGTCCCCTTCGCGATACTTCGTCAGCGGGAATCCGTTGAGGGCAAACGCGGCCGCAGAGGTGACGTCGAGATGGGTGATACCCGAAAGGTTTGCCCGATCGTCGAGGGTGCGAAGCGAAAGCGTCAGATTGGGCGTTCCCCAGGTGTCGCGCACGCGATCCGAAAACGGGCAGGCCTTCATCAGGGCTTCGAGCCGTGCCGCCTGACGCCGCAGTTCTGTGAGATCCTGGCCGAACAGCCGCACCGCAACCGGCACCCCGACAGGCTCCCCGGTCTCCAGCTGGCGGACGTCGAACCGCGCGCCCGGCACCCGCGTCGAGAGCGTCTCCTGCAAGCGCGGCACCAGATGCCGGGTTGCGTGCTTGTCGGCCACCTCAACGAGAATCTGGGCGTAGTTGAGCTGCTGCAGCTCGGGGGAAACGGAGAACCAGAATCGCGGTCCGCCGCCGCCCACGAAGGTTGTCAGGTTCGCAAGCACCTCCCCCGACGGGCCGGCCATCCCGGGATGCGCTGCGCCCCACGCAGCCGCCGTTTCGCGGATCACCCCCTCGGCTCTCGCGGCGATCTCATCCGTCGCCGACAGCGGCGCATCGTCGGGCAGCCAGACATCGACATAGCTCAGATACGAGAGATCTTTCGGGAAAAACTGCCGCGGCAGCTTCGAAAACGCGAGAATGCCGGGAATCAGCAGACAGAGCGCAACGCACAGCACCGTCTTCCGCCACGCGATCGCGCCTTCCATCAACCGGCCGTAGGCGGCATACAGCGGTGTTTTCCGCAGCTCCGCGACGGAGAGTTCGGGAACCGGCCGCAGCAGGGAGCGGCCGAGCAGGGGAACAAATGTCAACGATACAATATTCGCTGCTATTAGTGAACAGGTGATGACCACCGGCAGGCTATACAGGAAGCGGCCGACGTTCCCCGTCAGCATCAGGAACGGCAGATAGGCCACGATATTGGTGAGAGTGGCGAAAAACAGTGCTTTGTTGAGCCGCGACGGTCCGAGCCAGCACGCCTGGGCGGCGGGCACCCCATTTCCCAGGAGGCGTTTGATCGAGTCGCCCGCGACGACCGGCACGTCGACCAGCAGCCCGAGGGCGATGATGAGCGAGGCGATCGAAACCTGCTGCAGGTCGATCTTCAGCAGGTGCATCATGCCGAACGTCATCGCCAGCGTGAGAGGGATCGAGGCGGCGAGCAGCAGAGCGGTTCGCCCATCCCAGAAGCCGATCCAGGAGATGAGAACCACCAGGATGACGGCTTCGATCAGGCTTTTCAGGAAGAGATGGATGTTTTCGCGCACCTGCACAGGCTGATCCGAGGTGCGCTCGAGGATCAGCTCGTCCGGAAGCTGGTTTCGGACCGCTTCGAGCACCCCGTCGACCGCCGCCCCGAACCGGCCGATTTTTTCGCCGGGCCGCATCTGCACGGCGATCGTGACGGCCGGCAGCCGCTTCCAGACACCCCGGGCGTCGGGCTTCGAGAGATAGTTCAAAAATCGCGGCGGATCCAGGTATCCGCGGAACTGGTCGAACAGGTCGCGCAGGTAGAGCGGGGCTCCGGAACTGCCGACCGATAGGAGAACGTCGCCAAGCTCGCCGGGAGTCTGAAAGGCGCCGGTTCCCTCGACCATCAGGTTCCGGTCGGCGACATTCAGCATGCCGCCGGCCTGGAGACGGTTACGTGCTTCGAGAATCGGCGGAAGATCGGCGGGCTCGAGGCCGTGGGCGGCAAGGCGTTCCTGCTTGAAGATCAGGTAAATCGCCTCCTGGAGGAGGCCGACGCGGCTCACTTTCGACACCTGCGGCAGCGTTTTGAGCGATTTCTCGATCAGCTCGCTCATTCTATCGAGCTGTCTATAGGAAAACTTCGGTCCCGCGACGGCGGCCAGGGCATCCCGGGTCGCGGCGGGATTCCGCACGATGAATGGCTTCCAAGCCTCGAGAGAAAGCTCGGGCCACTGCAAATCATTCTTCAGAAAGGTTCCGATCAGCCGCTCGAGCTCCCCGTCCGGCAACGGGCTGGCGAAGTCGGCCCCGACCATGCCCGCCGTCTCGAACGTCCGGATTCCGGTCGCGAGAGCGTTCTCCTCGAGAAACCGCTCGAACAGACGGATCGGCCGGTCCAGAAAATCCCGGACGGGAAAATGCGGCAGACAGACGACGGCCGTGACCCGCTCCGTGGATGAAGCCCCGGCGCGGCAGGCCAGGATCTCGTCCTTCAGGAACCGGGCGCGCACCTCGATCTCCTTCTCGTCGACGAGCGGGCTCGCGACGGTCAGCATCAGGGCCGAGGTGTCGCCGAAATCCTTGATGAAGGTGATCGGCCCGGCCCCGGCCGGCAGCGAGAGGGAGTTCAGCTTCAGGGCGATGTCGTCGAACTCCTTGCCCGTCTCGGCAAGCCGCTTGTCGAGCGTCACGAACACGATCGAGACGTTCGTGCGGGAGGTCGATTCGATGGTTTCGACCCAGGCGTTTTCGGCGACCTTCGTCTCGATGCGCTTGGTCACCAGCTGCTCGATATTCTCGGCCGACGCACCCGGCCAGGCGGTGATCGCGACGGCGAGATGCACGGGAATCTCGGGATCCTTCCGCTGAGGCATCCCGACGTAGCCGTAGACGCCCCAGAGCAGGACGGCGAGCAGCAGAACCCACGCAACCTGGCGGGACCGGACGAAGAAGCGGGGAAGCGCCGTCCGGAAGCCGGTTTCTTCCTGCGGGGTGGCGTTCAGATGCGATGACATGGCGCGGCCTCAGCGCAACTCTTCGATCACATGCACCGGATCGCCGTCTTCGAGGAACGCCGCCCCCGAAATGACGATCCGGTCGCCCGGAATGACGCCGGATTCGACGACGATCCGGTTGCTGACTGGCCGGCCGAGTTTCACCTCTCTGCGATGGGCGATACTCGTTCCATCCGAGGCGGTGACCAGGAAGACGGCGAACGAGGTTTCTCCGGCCGGGCCGGGAACGATCGATTCGAGCGGAATCAGCCCCTTGCCGGTCGGTTCGTCCCGCTTCAGCTCGACCTGGACGATCATTCCCGGCTTGAGAAGAGCATCGGGATTGGGAATCGTCACCTCGACGTCGAACAAACGCGTTTTCGGGTCGGCAGCCAGGGCAAGCTTCGTCACCGTGCCCCGGATGCGGAAATCCGGCCGGAAATCGAGCACGCCTTCGATCTCGGTTCCCACGGCCGCCTTGTCCAGCAGCCGGTCGGGAATCGAGAAGCGCAGTTTCACCGGATCCATCTGGGCGACGACAAACCCGACGGCTCCGGGGCCAACGAGGCTGCCGGACTCGATGTTCCGGGACAGGATAAAGCCGTCGAGCGGTGAGCGCACCGCGGTGTCAGAGGTGACGGACTCAACTTCCCGGACGACGGCCTCAGCCGCCTGGATCTTGGCCTGAACCGCATTCACGGAGGCCTGGGCGGCGGCATGAGCCTCATCGGCGTTTTGGCTGCGGGTTTTCGCCGTGTCGAACTCGAAGCGGGTGACGCTGTCGGCCGCGAACAGGCGTTCGGCCCGTCGATACTCGTCCCGTGCCTGTCGGGCCGTATTGGCTGCCGCGGCGACCTGGGCCTGCGCCCCAGCCAGCGCCGAACGCGCCTCGAGCACCCCGGCCCGGGCCTGAGAACTGCGCGAGCGGTATTCCCGATCCTCGACCCGGGCGAGAACCGCCCCCGAAGCTATCCGGTCACCGGCCTGCACGAACCGCGGCACGCCCGAAGGCTCGGTGTCCTGCGCGATCTCCCGCACGTATCCGCCGGTCCGGAACGCCACCGGCACGACGGTGCCCGGCTCGATGGTCCCGGCGTATCTGAGCGAAACCGCCCGGCGGTGATCCGAAACGGTTCCGACGGTGACCGGCAGAGGCCGCTTCCGGGGCGGCTGGGGCTCGTCCCGACAACCGGCAAGGCCGGCGAGAGAAGCCGCGAAGACGAGAAGCAGGAATCGCGACGTGGACGGGTTCATCATCATTCTCCAACGGCCTTTTCCAGCTCGGCCTCGGCGATCCAGACGTCGAGACAGGCCTGGTGACGCTGGAACCGGGCCTCGGCGAGCTCGGCCTCGGCTTCGAGCAGATCCTTCGGCAGGATCGCTTTCTCGGCGAGGCGATTACGAAACACGCGGGCCTGCTCCCCTGCCCACTCCTCTTTTTTACGGGCAGCCTCGAGTTGGGCCTGGGCATCGCGCAGGCGCCGATCGGCCGCGCGAATCGTCTCCCGCACGGCCCGGTCGGCATCCTCCAGCGCAATCTCCGCCTGAAGACAGGCCATCTGCTTCTCTTTCAGCTCGCGGCGCCGCTTTCCCCAATCGAAGGGATTCCACGAAACGAGCAGCCCGGCCGCCGATACCTGCTTCGGCAGATACTCGGCCGTCCGATGCCCCTGAAGCCGGTCGGCGGTCAACGCCACGCCGGGCCGGAACTCTCCCTTTGCCAGCTCCCGATCGAGCTCGGCCAGCCGTTTGCGGAGGGTTCCTTCGCGAAGAATCGGATGGCCGGCCACGGATGCATGGACCTTCTCCGCCCCGAAAGCTGGCCCCTCCTGCGGTTCGGGAAGAGGCTCCAACGCCAGGGAACCGCTCGCATCGAGGCCGCAGAGACGTCCCAGAGTCTCCAGAAGGGAAGCGCGCTTCAGCCGGAGGGCCTCGTCACGCGCACGCACCTGGCCGAGCCGGGCCTTCACATCGAGAAGATCGGCGTTCTGGGCATACCCCTCGATCACCAGTCGCTCGATGGTCGAAACGTAGGTTTCGAACAGCCGAACGGCGCTTTCGTTCGCGATCCTGGCGTTTTCGAGAGCCAGAACCGAACAGTACAATTTTTTCGCTTCGCACACCACGTCCAGCATGGCCTGCATCGTCCGGACCTCGATGATGTCGCGGGACGTTTCTCTCATGCGGATCCCGGTGCGGATGTCCCGCTGCCCCGTCAGAGGGTATGTCAGGGTAATCAGCGAGTAGAGCGAGTTGCGACGCGACTCGGAAAACGTGACGGCATTCGGCGGAAACGCCCCCAACTTGGGAAGCTCGCCCAGCATGCCGCGCTCGACGAAAATCTCGGGCGCCTCGAACGAACGGGTGCCGAGCAGATACGTGCCGATCTGGGGCTGGGTCTTCGTTCGGGCGGCGGCCACCTGCTCTCCCGCCCGAGACACCTGGAGCCGGGCCTGTCGGAGAACGGAGGCATTCTCCTTCACCAATCCGACGACCTCGTCCAGCGAGAGGGGCGCCGTGGCCTGGCCGAAGGCGGGAACGGCGGCCATCAACAGAGCGACAAGGCCTGTCGAAAGGCGATGACAAATACTATTTGATATACATTTATTTATATATATCATACTGATTTCCGTTTGCCCGCTCGCCCGTCACGGCGCTTCTCTGGCCGCGATGAAACCTCCGGGGGCAGCAGGAGAATGCCCCCAAGAATCCGGATCATCCCCTCGCTCCCCGGATCCGACCCATAGGATGTGGGAAGTGGGCCGGCGGCGCCCGGATGGCGCTGCTTCGCCGGACCCGACCCATAGGATGTGGGAAGTGGGCCGGCGGCGCCCGGATGGCGTCGTTCGGCCGGCCCTGTCGAAACGCCGACCAGGGCGGTTTCCATCGCCCGGAACAGGACGGCATAGACCGCCCAGGCGAGGTCCTCGGGATCCGCTTCCCGCAATTCGCCGGCAGCGATTCCGCGCCGGATGATCCCCTCCAGGGTCGTGAGGAACCGCCGGATGACGGCATCGACCCGGACACGGATCCCGACTTCGTCGGAATGGGCAAAGGCAAGACTGAACAACAGCCGCGTGAGAACGGGATTCTGCCGGGAAGCGCGCAGTCCCTGCCGGCAGAGCTCGAGAAGCTGGTCCCTCGACGAGAGACCGGCGGGCAGATCATGCTGGAGAATCCGGTCGTATCCGACGAGCGCCTGTTCCACCAGGGCTTCGAACAAGGCCTGCTTGTTCCTGAAGTAGTAGTAGAGCATGGGTTGCGTGACCCCGGCGGCGGCCACGATCGAACTGACGGTGGTTCCCTCGTAGCCGTGTCTGGAAAACAGCTCCAGAGCGACCTCCAGAAGTCGTTCCCGCATTGGAGCCTCTCCAGGAGCTGGTTCGGTTCCCGATGAGACCATATCCACCCCCATACTTACTAAATAGTAGCTTACTTATCGGTAAGTATACGTTTCCCCTCTCCGGCTGTCAATCCCCGTGCGGCGGGGCATGGTATAGTGGAGGAGATCCCCCCAGAATCCGGAGAGGAACGGCGTATGACCCGGTGGCAGCTTCTGATGAGATGGGCCGCAACCTGCCTCGTGTTTTTCGCCCTTCCTCTCCTGCTCGTCGTCTACGGGCTGGGTATCCGGTGGGAAACGCTGGAAAAGGACTCGATCGAGGAGTCGTACCGCCTGCTCGACGAGGTTCTGCTGACGTTCCGGAAACGGGAAAGCACGCCCGACCTGCTGAACGCCCTCCTGTTCCGGCTTCACGAGATCGCCGACACGGCAACCGACCGGACAGCCGTCCTGCGGCGCGGCATCGCCTCGCTGAAACGGCGGTTTCCCGGCACGCTGCGGTTCACGGTGACGGACGGCAAAGGCGAGATCATCGGGGAGCTGACGGATGGAACACCGCCCCGGGGGCTCGTCCGTCGCTTGTATGAAGCCGTCTCGACAACCCCGCCCCGTGAAAAGGGGCTCAATGAGCAGGAGACGATGCGTAAGCGGATGTCGGACATGTGGTCGATGTTCCAGAATTTCATCGGCCGCGAAGCCCAGCTCTCCCGGATGGATCTGTATCAGCAAGATCTGTTCGAGGTCTCGTATCTCGAGGAGGGGCGGTGGTTCGGCTACGCCACGACGGAGCGGGGCGGCTTCTTCGTCCATGCGAACCACACCCCCGACTGGCCACTGCTCGCCATCAGGGATCTCCAGTCACGCTTCATGAAGAGCCGTGCAGCCCGACTTGGCATCGAGGTGGGCCTGTACGACCTGAACTCGACGGCATCCGCGTCACCCGCCCTTGCCCTGGCTCTCGGGGAGTATCAGCAGTCCACCCGGGAACACCACCTGATCGGCGAGCGGCTGTTCACGATCATGCCTTTCACGGCGACCTCCCGCCTCTGGGCCTCACGCCCGCGCAGCGTGGCGATCGATTACGGCAACGCGCGGCTGGGCCTCGTCACGCTCGTCACCCTGATCTTCACGGTCGGCGTCCTGATCAGCTACTTCGTGATGGTCCGCGGCCTGCGGTTTTCGTTTCCCATCCGCTGGCGCCTGGTGGTTCTCTTCGGCTTCGCGAGCGGCATCCCCCTGGCTGTAGTCGTGTTCGCCGGCTGGGATTACCTCAACCAGAAGTACAAGACCCGCATCCGGCAGACCCACGACGAGACGGAACGGGCTCTGCGTGCCTTCGACGCCCGGTTTCCGCAAATGCGCGGCATGATGGAGATCACGTCCGCACGGCTGGCGGAACGGTGCAACAGCGATCGGGGTTTCGAACGCGTGCGAAAGGTCATGCACGTCTTCAGCCGGCAATATTTCACGAACAATATGGTCCTTTATGATTCATCCGGCGACATCGTGATTGATCTGAACGCGGGCGGTTCCGGCGAACAGTCGCTGAAGGCCCGCAAAATGATGGGACTCGTCGGCGCCCAGGTCATCGCGAACCTGAACAAGGAAAAATATTCGGGTAAACTCGACGCCGCCTCCATCATCATCGAAACGGTTTCCCAGGGCGAGAATCTCCCCGCGCATCTCACCCGCGAAATCGGACGAGTGCTCAACCTTTCGATGGCCGGAAACGAGACCTGGATGCTGATGCTCCCGATCCGCTCCTCCTCCGGCAGAGTCACCCACGTCCTGCTCGCCTACTGGCGGAAATTCGATCTCGAACTCGTATATCTCTCGAAATATCTCATTCCCTCCCAGCGTGCCCTGCCCGGCTTCCGGCTGTACGGCTGGAACGCGCGCGGCAAGAACACGCCGCTGGATTTCCCCCTGGCAGGAAAACTGGAGCCCCTGCTTGCGAATCTGAAGCTCCGCCAGGCGACCACCATCTCCGAGGTGACGCGACATGACGCAACCTGGCTCGCGACCGGCATCAAGCCCAGAGAACTCGCGAACCACCTGCTCGTGGGGCTCATGCCGAAAGCCCCGATCGACGAGGAGATGCGGCTCCTGGAGCGCCGGCTCCAACTGTTCACCGGCATGATCCTCGTGATGAGCGTATTCCTCGGCATCAACCTGTCGCAACGGTTCCTCACCCCCATCGGCGCGCTGGCGACGGGCGTCGATGCCATCCGGCAGCGCCGCTTCGAACACCGCGTCCCGGATGCCGGCCAGGATGAACTGGGCGATCTTGCCCGCACCTTCAACGGCGTCATGGAAGGCCTCGCCGACCTCGAGGTCGCCCGCATCGTGCAGGAAAGCCTGTTCCCCTCGAACGAGGTGAAGGCCGGCGAATACGCCATCTACGGCGAGTCTCACACCATGACGGCCCTCGGCGGCGATTATTTCGATCTCCAGCAGCTCGCCGACGGCCGGGTGCTCGTCCTCGTCGGCGACGTGTCGGGCCACGGTGTCCCCGCCGCCCTGGTCATGGCCATGGCAAAAGCTCTGGTCGAGCGCGAGAGCGAGCAGACAACCGCCCCAGAAATTATCCTCGAGGTTATCCATCGAGTTTTCTACCGCACCCTGAAACGGAAACGCATGATGACCTGTTTTCTCGGCATCCTCGACCCCGCGGCCCACCGTCTGCAGTATGCCAACGCCGGCCACAACTACCCGGTCAAGTTCCGGACCGGCGAGCAGCCGCTGTTCCTCGAACTGAACGGCATGCCTCTCGGCAGCATGAAGAAGAACGTGATCAAACCGGCCGAGACCGACCTGGTGCCGGGCGACCGCATCGTTTTCTACACCGACGGCATCGTCGAGGCGAAAATCGGCGGCGAGGAAGTCGGATACCAGCGCATGAGCGAGGAGGTCGCGCGCCTCCTGTGCGACGACGCCCGGCAGAGCTGCGAACGCATCTTCGCCTGGCATCGCAGCCTGACCGGAACCACCGACCAGCAGGACGACATCACCCTGCTCGTCCTGACGCGAGCCACGACCACATGACCGCCCGGCCGCTTCCGACACTCCCGATTTCCGAAACCGTTCCCGCGATCCTCCAGGTCCTCGCGAACGAACGCAATCTCGTTCTTACGGCCGCCCCGGGCGCCGGCAAGACGACGATCGTCCCTCTCGCCCTGCTCAACGAACCCTGGCTCGCGGGGAAGCGGCTGCTCATGCTCCAGCCCCGGCGCGTCGCCGCCCTTTCATCCGCCCGGCGGCTGGCCGCCCTTCACGGCACGCGGCTCGGTGAGACGGTCGGGTACCAGGTGCGGTTCGACCGGCGCATCGGCCCGGCGACGCGGCTGGAAGTGCTGACCGAAGGGCTTCTCACCCGCAGGCTTCAGGACGACCCGTTCCTGGAGGGCGTGGGGCTCGTGATCTTCGACGAGTTCCATGAGCGAAGCCTCCAGGCCGATCTGGGCCTGGCAATGACACGCGAGATCCAGCAGACCGTGCGGCCGGATCTGCGCATCCTCGTCATGTCAGCAACCCTGGACCCCGGCCCCCTCCAGCGGTTTCTCGCCCCCTGCCCATCGCTGGAGGGCAAGGGCTTTCTCCACCCCGTCACCCGCATCTGGTCCGCGAAAGCTCCCGGACCGGATCTCTGTCGCGCGGCAGCCGACACGGCCGTCCGGGAACTTTCCAGCGATCCGCTCGGCGGGGATCTGCTCGTCTTCCTGCCGGGTGCCGGGGAAATCACACGCATGCAGGATCTGCTCGCGGAGTCCCCCTCCACCCGCGGCGTCGACCTGGTCCCCCTCCACGGCAGCCTCCCGCTCGACCGCCAGGACGAGGCTCTCCGGCCATCGGGAAAACGTCGAATTATTATATCTACAAATATTGCCGAGACTTCTCTGACGATCGAAGGGGTGACCTCCGTCATCGACGGCGGCTGGTGCCGGTTGCTGCGCCTCGACCCCGCGACCGGCCTCGAGAAGCTGCAGCTCGAACGCATCAGCAAGGCCAGCGCAGAGCAGCGCGCCGGCCGCGCCGGCCGCCTCGGGCCGGGGCGCGTGGTCCGGCTCTGGGCCGAATCCGACCATCTCACGCTTCCCGACGCCACACCGCCCGAGATCCTCCGCACCGACCTGGCCGCGGTGGTTCTGACGCTCGCGGCCTGGGGAAAAACCGATCCGGCCGCCTTCTGCTGGTTCGAGCCCCCGCCCGGCCCGGCGCTCGCCGCAGCCCGAGAGCTGCTCCGCATTCTGGGGGCGATCGATCCGGCGGGACATCTCACGCCGCTCGGCCGGCGGATGGCGGCGATTCCGGCCGCGCCCCGCCTCTCCCGCATGCTGCTCTTCGCCGCGGATCACGGTCTCGCGCGGGAAGGTGCGGATCTGGCCGCCCTGCTCGGCGAACGGGATATCGCCATCCGCGGTCAGGACCGGGAAGCCTCCATCGTCAGCCGCAGCGATCCGCTGCTGCGCCTCGACATGCTCGAAGAGGCGCGCGCAACCGGCTTCCGAGGCGGAAACGGCCGGATCGATCAGCGGGCCGCCGCCGCGGCGGACCGGGTCGCCTCCCAGCTTGCCGGCCTGGCCGGGGCATCGTCGCGGAGCCGCGCCGAGGCCCCACCTCGAGGCGCCGAACGGGACCGCCTTCTCCTGCAGATCATCCTGGCAGGCTACCCTGATCGCGTCGCCCGCAAGCGCCCCGACAGCCCGACGCAGTTCCGCATGGCGGGCGGTCGCGGCCTCGTCCTGGGTCCGACCTGCTCGGTCCGCGATGCCGAGCTGATCACCGTGCCCTCAGCCGACGCCGCCGGCGGGCGCGGGATCGGCAACGAAGCCCTGATCCGGTGGGCATCGGCCGTCGAACCCGCATGGCTGGCGGCCCTCTTCCCCCACGCCATGAGCGATGAACGGGAAGTCTTCTTCGATGCGGCCCGGGAGGCCGTGGTTGCCCGCCGACGCCGGCGGTATCTCGATCTCCCCCTCGACGAGTCCGTCTGCCCGCTCGCCCCCGAAGAACAGGAAGCCGCCGCCCGCCTGCTCGCCGCGGAGGCCGCAAAAGATCCGCGCCGGGCATTCGCCTGGGATGACGCCTTCGACCAGCTCCTGCACCGGCTCACCCTTCTGCGGCATCACCTGCCGGAACAGCAGCTTCCGCAGATCGACGCCGCCTGGTGGATCGCGCACCTCCCCGAAATCGCCTTCGGGGCACGCAGTTTCGCCGATCTGCGTCGTCTGAACCTCGAACGTGAGCTCCTCGGCAGGCTCACCCATGCCCAGCGCCAGGCCGTCGAAATCCTCGCACCCGAGCGGCTCGCAGTGCCATCGGGAAGCCGCATCCGTCTCGAGTATCAGGCCGACGGCCCGCCCGTTCTCGCCGTCAAGCTCCAGGAGCTGTTCGGCCTCACCGAGTCGCCCCGGGTCGCCGGAGGCCGTCTGCCCGTGCTGGTCCATCTGCTCTCGCCGGCCGGCCGGCCGCTCCAGATCACCCAGGATCTGCGCAGCTTCTGGCTGAACACCTATCCCGCGCTGCGACGGGAAATGCGCGGCCAGTATCCGCGTCACCCCTGGCCCGAAGACCCGTTCACGGCCGTTCCGACGCGCCGGGTCACCCCGCGCCGCTGATCGCCGGAAATGCAACACCGCCGCAGCCAGAAAAGCCGCGGCGGTGCCGGAATCTTCGGAATCGGTTCAGGACAGCAGCGAAAGCACCCTTGAGCGGGAGGTCTCGTCGAGCTTGAAGACGCTCGTGGCAACCTGCTGCTGAAGCTGCTGGGAGGTCAGCGCGATGACCTGCTGCGCCAGATCGGCATCGGCGATGCGGGACTGGGCCGCAACGGTGTCGATCAACTGCTGCTGGAGACCGGACACTTCTCCTGCGATGCCGTTGCTCACGGCTCCAAGCCGCGCGCGTTCGGACACGACGCCCTCCCCGGCCCGGCTCGCGAGCGTCAGGGCATTGCCCGCCCCCTCGGCCGTCATCACATCGATGCCCGAGGTGCCGAGCGCGGCCGCGCCGAATGCCGGAATCGCCAGCGTATTCCCGTTCTGGAGCTGCATCTTCAGGCTTCCATCGAGAAGCGGCTTCGTGTTGAAGGTCGTCATGTTCACGGTCTGGTCGATCCCTGCGTTGAGCTGGGCGATCTCGGCCTGGATGGCCTGGCGGTCTTCGGCGGTGAGCGTGCCGTTCGCCGCCTGCACCGACAGCTCGCGGATGCGTTGCGTCATCTCGGAAATGCCGGCCATGCCGCCTTCCGCCGTCTGAAGCAGGGAGATCTCATCCTGCCGGTTGGCGATGCCGCGGGCCAGGCCGCGCGTCTGGGACTCGAGCGCCATCGACACGGCAAGAGCGGCCGGATCGTCGGCAGCCGAAAGGATCTGCTTGCCGGAAGCGATCCGCTGGATGGTTTTGTCCTGGGCGCGATGAAGTTCGTTCAGCCGGTTGGCTGTCGACAGCGACGTTTTCTCGACCATTGCCTCACCTCATATCACACGGTTTCTGTACACCAAACGCCGATCGTTCTCTCTTCCAAATATAGGCGGGAAATCCTGTTTTGTCGAATCACCCCTGGAAGGAGGCAACGGCGGCATCTTCGGTGGGAAACGCGCTTCCCATTTTGAGAAGGCCGACCATCTTGAAGACGTTCATCGTGAGGTCGTTGAGTCCCGTGAACGCCAGCCGGCCTTTCTTTTCGTCGATGATGATTTCGGCAATCTCGATCAGATGCGCGATGCCCTGGGAATTGATGACGGGCGAGCCCGTGAAATTCAGGACGAAGTTGCGGAACCCCTTGGGAAAGGTTTCCTCGACGGCTTTCTGCAAGGCGCCGCCGCCGCTCTCATCGAGATAGCCGGAGGTGCGGAGCAGGTACACCCCGCCCCGGGCTTCACCGGAACATGAAAAAGCGCTCATGGGGGCCATCATACGTGGCCTGCCGACCGGTGTCAAGGACGGAGACAGGGGAAGAACGGCCTCAGTAGGCCATGATCAACTGTGCCTCGATCGTCTCCCCGTCGGCCTCGACGGGCCTGATCTGGCCCTGGAACACCGCTCCACGGGCCGGCGCTTTCGGAAGGGCCGTGCCGATCTCGATGCGATACGCTTCGGGAGGATTCGTCTCGGTCACGAGCAGGAACCGCTTTCCGTCGGCTGCCACCTCAGCCACTCTGCCCGTGACGTTTTTCGGGGTACGGTCGAATTTCGGCGGAACCGGCTTTTCGACGCTTTTCACGGGCTTCTTCGCCGGTTCGGCCGACGGAGCGAGAACGAGGAACCAGATCAGGGCCGTCATCACCGTGCCTACGGAAAAGGCGATGAGCGCGAACTGGGTGAGGCCGGAGTCGGCTTTCTCCTCGGGTTTCGGCGCCTGCTGGCGACGCATCTTCTGGATGTTCGAGAGGGCGTAGGAGGGCTGCGCCGTCCGGCTTTTCGCCTTTTCCGCCTCGATCCGCGACCGCACCGCCTGTTTCAGGGAATCGAACCCGGTGTGGGACGTGCGCTGCTCGGCAACCAGGGTTTCGGCTGCTTCCCGGCAGAAGGCGAGCAGGAGTTCCTGCTTGGTGCCCTGGACATTCTCGACGACTTCGTAAACACGCATCCAGAGAGCTTCTTCGATATTTCCGCGGAAGATAGCTATATATTGCCTGATATTTTCAGGATCCTGTTCGCGCTGGAGCGAGGAGAGCAACATATCCCGGACCGACGGGAAATCGAACTGCGCGGCGCAGGAAATCGCGTGGCCGCGCTGCTTCGGCTGGATCGAGCTGAACATCTTCTCGACGAGCGAAAGCGCCTGTTTCTTGTCGAAGAGGGAGAAGATGCGGAGGGCGACGGACCGGACCTCGTCGGCGGGATGCTGGATCAGCTTCGGCAGATACGGGGAAAGGGTGTCCAGGTCGATATTGCCGAGCGCCTCGACAGTCGCTGCGACCAGGCCGGTATCGCTGTTTCCCAGGTAGGAGGTGATCAGGCCGGCATCCGTCCGATCGCCGACGCGGCCGATTGCCTGAATTGCAAGCAGGCGCTCTTCCGGTGCGCAGGCACGGAGAAACTCCCGCAGCTTCGGCCGGATTTTCCGGAACCGTTCGGTGTCGAGGCCGGCGAGGAGGCGGGTGCGCTGGTCGGGTGTCAGGGCGGTCAGATCGAGATCGGCACCGGAAGCCGGCCGGGCATCGATCGCGGCGAGTCGGGCCTCGACCGCCCCGCGCACGGCAGCATCGGCCTCTCCGGGCAGCCAGGCCTTCAGGATGGCTCGCGCCTCGTCGAATCCCAGGCGGACGAAGTCGCACAACCGCATCGCCGCCTGTTTCCGGATGTCCCCACCTTCGGATGCGAGGGCCGCGCGACACCCCTCGATCAGCTGCCGGGCCTTGCGCCGCTGGTAGACATCCTCGAGCTCGAGCGTCAGTTGTTCGGGCGTTTTCGTGACGAGACCGGCCCGGTGCAGCGAATCGATCACGCCGGTGAGAATCTCGCCGACCAGGCGCCGTTTTTCCCCCCGGCAGTTCTCCCGGACCTCGATCAGCCGCAACGGCTCTTCGGGGGCCGGATTCGCCCGGAACAGAAACCCGGCCTTCTCGAGCAGGGCCGGAGCGTCTTCGATCGCCAAAAACCGCAGCATGAAGGGCTCGATCTCGGAAAACGGGAAGAAAAACGCATGGAACAGGGCCGCATTGCGGTCGTTCGGATCCTCCGAGAACAGGGCGGCCTCGAAGTGGCGGATCGCTTCCTGGGGATCCCAGCGGTAGAGGAGGCGGATCGCGCGTGACCGGATGCCGTGGATGGGGTTCACGAGCAGCGGCACGATCAGTTCCTTGAGGCTGTCGGGGCTGAGCTTCTCGAGCGCCTCGACGGCGCTCGTCAGCACGCGCGGATCGGCGTGCCGGCACATCGTCTCGATCTGGCTCACGTCTTCGGCCGAGCCGAACTTTTTGAAAAACTGGAGAACCGAGGGCAGCAGCTCGGGCGAGAAATCCCACCATTTCGCTTCGCGCAAGGCCATCGCGGCCAGCGGGGCCTCTCCCCGCCTCACGCTTTCGATGACGATCGCCAGGCTCAGGTCATCCCGGGCGGGATCGGCAAGCAATGCCTCGAGCTCCTTGAGGACACTGTCGCCGAACGGCGCGGCCAGCCGGCCGGCATCGCCGCTCCGGTCGATCCGGATGAGGAGTTTCTGCATCTGAAACCGCGTGCCCGGATCGGCCTCGGCGGCCAGGCGCCGTTTGAATGCCGTGAGGGTGTCGGGCGTCCAGTCGAGATCCTCGATGCGGGACAGCACCGAGAACCGGATCGTCGGATCGGGTGACGACAGATCCTCCAGCAGCGCCGCAACGGGATCGATCGCCAATCAGCGCTCCTTCAGGCGACGGTATTCGTCGGCGACGAGCACGTAGGCGGGCTTCATTTCGGAAGCGAGCCGCAGCATCTCGCGGGCGGTCGCCCGATCCCCGCGCGAAGCCATCAACATGCCTATATTTCGCAAGATATATCTCTGCACGGGCAGTTTGCGGTTGCGATAGAACGCCTTCTGGAGAGCCTGTTCGGCCGTCTTCCGGTCGCCAAGCGCCCATGCGGCGAGGCCGCGCAGGTTCTCCGCGGCGACGAGCAGTTCGACCGGAAGGCCGTCGACGTTCTCGCTCTCGACCGCGAACCGGTGCAGCAGCGCCTCGGCTCCCTGATGATCGCCCTTGAGGAAGGCTTCGGTCGCCAGCACATAGAGGCCGAGCAGTTGGTCGAACTTCTTTTTCCGCAGATCGATGCCTTTTCGCTCCAGCTCTTCCCGCAGCTTCGGGTCGCTCTTCAGAAGGGCCTGGAGCTTGTCGTGCATCTCGACATCCGTCTGGGCCTGGAACGGGGTGATCATCCCATCACGGTACAGCACCGGCCCCCGCTCGAACCCCTCCGGCCGCAGCCGGTCGTCGTAGGTCAGCCACATATCCGAGGCCAGCGGGTAAAACCCCTCCTGCGGAAACAACGCGAAGGCCATGTCCGTGAACGACTCGTGCACGTCCGGCCGCTGTTTTATCACATCAGCTATTTTTGAAGCTTCCTGGGAAAACAGCCGCCCCGCCTGCTCGATCAGAGCCGTTTTCGGCATGCGCACCCGGAGTTTGCACCCGATCGATCCGTTCGGCAGCGGTCCCGTCGGGGTGACGGCGAACCGGAACAGCCGCGACGTCCCGGAAGCGAGACGGCCGAGCGTGATGGTGGGGCTCGAGACAATCCAGCCGGCAGGCGTCATCAGGGTGACGGAAATCTCCTCGAGGACTCCCAGCCGCGACGTCAGCGTCGCGAGCACCTCGAACGGCTCGCCAATCCGGGGCGGACCGGCGAGTTCGGCATCGAATCCGTACCAGGGCGGCAGGGCGGGGGTCGCGGCCCCGGCAGGCGCCGGCAAGGGCAGCCCAAGCAGAGCAACGGCTAACAGGAGTCGCAGGAAATGTCGCATGGGAAGCTCCTTCCGGTATCGGTCTCAGTTGATCTTCGTATGCCGCGTGGAGCGGGCCCGGCGTCCCGACGGGGATTCGCCCGTGCCGCCTTCATCCGAGGGTTCCTCGGGCCCCTCGTCCCCGTCGTCGTCCTCTCCGCCGCCTGGAGGGCCCGATTCGGGCTCGGAGGCGGGCGTTTCCAGGATTTCGGGGGCGGCTTCGGGGGCCTTTCCCCCATAGACGAGCTGCATCAGCGAGGGATAACAATCGTCGATGATATAGGCCACCACCATCAGGCACTGCATGCACTGGTTTTTCGTGAGCGCGCCGTCCTCGAGGATATGCGTGCAGGCGGCCGACAGGCTGCGGCCGTCCTTCGCCAGTTCGAAGCGGATGTCGAAATACTCGTCCATCAGCCGCAACACGGCCAGCATCACGTCGAGCCTGCGCAATTCGACGTTGCGGATGAAGCCCGGAACACGCACGACCAGATGCCGGTTGTGGGCATAGATGATCATGCGCATCGTCAGGTTCTTGCCCTGCAGATACAGCTCGAGACACGCTTCGTTCACATACTGGAACCGATATCCTTCATCGGTCAAAAAAGCGGCGACCGTCTTGATCGTGCCGACTTCCCAGGCGGTCACCTGGGGCGCGGTCTGGGGCATCTCGGGCTGTTCGGGCTTCATCCTTCACCTCGTTATCGATAATTCTCTCTCTGTTCCATCTTCGTTCCGCCGAAGGCAACCGGCACGCGGTCCCGAATCGCCGCTCAGGGGACGGGGGGAAAGGCCAGTCCCTGATCGGCGTGGCCGGACACTTTCCGGATACCCCATGTGCCGACACGGTTCCAGAACAGCTCGACCGTCTCCGGCGTGCCGACGTGGGTCTGACCGCCGGCATCCTTCCAGGAGCAGGACAGGGTCCCCACGAACAGGGCCTCCGACTCGCCGTAGGAAATGACTCCCCGATCGACGACGAGCACGTCCCGCTCGCTCGAACCTTGCAGGAACGCCTCGAGGCGGCTCGTGAACTCGCCATACCCGCCGGTCGTCGGCGCCACCTGACTATAGTAGGTCATATTCGTATCGACGAACGCCTTGGCGCCGGCGAAATCTCCGCGGTTCACCGCGGCGAGAAAACCGTCGACCTGGGCGGTGATCTCGGGATACAGCGGGTCGGCATCGCCGTCGCCGCCGGTTCCCCCGCCCCCGCCGCAGCCGGTCAGGAGAGCGAACGAGAGCAGGAAGACCGCCAGCGTCAGCCACGCTCTTCCCGTCATCGCCATGCCCCTCCGTTCATCGGAATACGGCACCGGAGCGGCCAACCGCTCCGGCGCCGTCGTAGGAAGCCCGATCAGGCCTTGCCGGCGCAGCCCATCAGCCGCATCTTGCGGCGAACCACTTCCCGGATCGAGTCGCGGGCCGGGCCCATATACTTGCGCGGATCGAACTCGCCCGGGTTCTCGGCGAACACCTTGCGGATGGCACCGGTCATGGCGATGCGCAGATCGGTGTCAACGTTGATCTTGCAGACGTTGCTCTTCATCGCGGCGCGGGAGATCATCTCCTCGGGAACGCCCTTCGAATCCTGGAGCTTGCCGCCGTACTTGTTGCAGACCGCGACGAGATCCTCGGGAACCGAGCTCGCGCCGTGGAGAACCAGCGGATACTTCGGCAGCACCTGCTCGATCTCGGCAAGCCGCTCGAAGTCGAGCTTCGCATCGCCCTTGAACTTGTAGGCGCCGTGGCTGGTGCCGATCGCGACCGCGAGCGAGTCGCAGCCGGTGCGGGCGACGAACTCCTTCGCCTCGCGGGGGTTCGTGTAGATCGCATCCTTGGCGGACACCGACACGGCATCCTCGACCCCGGCCAGACGGCCCAGCTCGGCCTCGACGGTGATGCCCCGGGCATGCGCATACTCGACGACTTCCTTGGTCAGCTTGATGTTATCCTCGAAGCTGTGCTTCGAGCCGTCGATCATGACCGACGTGAAACCGCCGTCGATGCACTTCTTGCAGATCTCGAAATCCTCGCCGTGATCGAGGTGCAGGGCGACCGGAATATCGGTTCCGGAGCTTTTGGCCATCTCGATCGAGGCCTGGATGAGGTGAACGAGATACTCGTGGCGCGCGTATTTGCGGGCACCGGCCGAGACCTGGATGATCAGCGGCGACTTCTCGGCAATCGCGGCCTCGAAGATCCCCTGGATGATTTCCATGTTGTTGACGTTGAAAGCGCCGACAGCGTAACCGCCCTCGAGAGCACGGGCAAAGAGTTCCTTGGTAGTGACCAGCGGCATCGTGAAAAGCCTCCTCGTCGGTTGGAAATGGGCACTGGCAGCGCACTGCCACAGCCTTCCCGCATGGAGTCCACTCTAACAAAGGGCCGGGGAAATGTCAAAGACACCGGCAGCAGGGAGGTGGGTGTGGGAAAAACATCCCATATCAGGTATCATGATGCGTGAAGTGAGAGAAGCATGAAGATGGAAGTGACGCCCGCCGCCCGGCGCCCGCCACGGATCGTTCCCGCCGTGTGCGTGTTGCTTCTCTTTTCATGTACGGCGTTTGCCGCCGCCCCGCCCCCCCAGGCCGTTCGCCAGTGGCTCGAAAAGGCGCGCTACTTCTACCAGGGAGGCAATCTGAACGCCGCCCGCGCCCAGCTCGAACAGGCCCGGGCAATCGCCCCGGATCATCCCGATGTCCTCGAGCTGCTCGAGCGGCTCGATGCCGCCCGGGCGAAGCGGGTCGAAGAGTCGCTGCGGGCGGCCCGGTTCTACCAGGAAGCCAACAACCTTCCCGAGGCCGACAAGGCCTATCGGGCGGTTCTCGCGATCGATCCGGCGAACAAGACGGCCCGCCAGGCGCTCGATGCCCTCCAGAAAGTTCGCGATGCCGTCGAGAAGTATCGGGAAACGGGAATCCAGGTCGCCCCGTCGACCGGCCGCGCCTTCGACGTCGAAGCATACTCTGCCGTATCGAATCTCCTCCGGGCCCAGGCCGCCTTCAACCGCGGAGATCTCGAAACGGCCGACAAGCTCGTCGGGGCGATCGTCGAGCGCGACCCGTCACATGGCCAGGCCCTCGAGCTCCAGTCCCGCATCCGCCAGCTGCGCCACATCAACGGTCTCTTCACCTCCCTCGACCGCGAGCTCGGGGACGGCGACTATTTCGCGGCGGTCACGGCTCTCGACGGCCTCCTGAAAGAGTTTCCCGACCGCCAGGATTTGCAGGTCAAGCGGGGAATCGCGCTCCAGAAGCTCGGCCGCCACGATGCGGCGATTCGCGATCTCGAACCCTTCCTCGCCACGACCACCTGGCTCATCCAGATCCTGCCCGTCCTCTCCGACGCCTATGATGCGGCCGGAAACCCCCTCCGCGCCTGCGCCCTCGCCGCCGGCACCGACCTCACCGGCCCCGCGCGGCCCTGGCACCGGCGCCTGGTCCTTGCGTGGAAAGCCTACCCCGTTTCCGGCAGCCTGTTTCTACTCGGCGGGCTTCTGGCCTTTGCAGCACTCGGCTGGTTCCTGTACCAGCTCGATCGTCTGTTCGAACGGTTCCCGCCCCAGGCGGCGTTCCGCCTCTGCCGGTGCTTCCTTCTCGCCTTCTTCAGAGACATCGACGACCGCCACATCGAAGACTGGAAACTGCTCGCATCCCGGTTCAGACACCCCTGGATCTCGTATGTCCATGGCCTGCTGGTGTTCCGCCAGGGCGATCTTCCGGCCGCCCAGGAGCCGCTCCAGAAAGCCCTCGAATACCCCAGCCTGGCACCCCGCGCCCTGTATTTTCTCGGCATTCTCCGCCGGAAACTCGGCCAGTCGATTGCCGCCCATGATCTGGAACAAAGCCTGCTCGCCGCGTTCCGCGGGTATGCCGCGCCCCTGATCCCGCCCTTTCTTGCGGAACTCGAACGCGAACTCATCGACAGGCACGCTCCCACGGAAACGCCGCACCACGGCAGTCTCGAAGATCTTTCCCATCTGGCCGCCCGCGAACTGTTCGCCGGCCGACCGGTCTCCGGCTCTGCCGGCTGATGGAGGTTCACTCATGACACGCATTCCTTCCGCACGGACGCTCCTCGCCCTCTGTTTTATATACATATTAATATCTATTCCGGCACAAGCGCAGCTGGAGAATCTGCTCATGTCACCGGGCTTCGTCACGATCACCTCGGATTGCGGCAACTCGCCGGTCGACACCTTTGAAGATGTCGATGCCATCAAGAACATCCGGATCGAGACGCCCGACGCATGGGATGCCATGTTCGTCAGCTGGCCGCTTCTGATGAATATGCTGTCGAATCATTTCGATCACGCCACCCTGGGGAAGCTCCAGACGATGCTGGCAACCCCCAAGGTCCTCCTGGGCGGGGCCGACGGTGCGGCGGATGTTGATCAGTTCTACCGGAAATATGGGTTTCTGGTGCGGGGCCCCTGCCCGGGCTGCGACAAGGAAGGACACAATCATTCCGGCGGCAAGTGGCATTACAACAACGGCCCGATCGGCTGGGGCGCGGGTGCGAGTGTGCTCGACGAGCCCCCGCACGACGCTCCCGACTCGATCGAGTATATCGCCGGACTCGAGGGCGGCTGGAAGTATGTCCTCCCGCCCACCTGGCCGGGCCCCCATTTCACCTGCGATTGTCACAAACGCGGATGCCCGGGAAGCGTCTGTGAGGAACACGAAGTCCCCGATCCCAAGCCCGACGATCCGGGGCATATGAAGACCGATGTCGACCACAAGCGGGCTTCCGCCAACGTCTGTTACGACAACGGGCCGGTCAAATCCTCGCTGGAAACCGATCACACCGGCAACAAGAAAGAGCCGGAGGGCACCGTGACCTTCAAGATCACCTGGAAAGACCGCACGCCGCCCCAAATCACCGGCGCCACCGGAAACGAGATCGGCCACTTCCCCTATCTCGGGCGCAAGCCGGGACCGCCGTCCACCGCCCGTCGCGCCACGACCGGCGACTTTTTCAAGCCCTCGGATCTGACCGCCAAGGACAACGATGAAGGGATTCTGACCTCCCGCTTCGCGATCGGCCGCATCAACGGCCCCGTCGACGCGACTTCGGCCTGGAACCCCGTCGAAACCTGGGACTGGATCGGCAGCGAAGCCAAGTCGCTGAGCGGCATGCATCTGGGCAAGCATGTGTTTCTGCCCAACGACTGCCTCGGCGAAATGAAATACTCGGTCTTCGTCTGGGACAAAAACAACGTCCTCAACCCCGGCTGTCCCAACATCGTCGAAGACTCGCCCGAAACCACCTACGGCATGAATATGGGCGATCTGGGCCGCGACCCCAAGACGGCCAAGCCGTTTCCCTACATGTACGACGAGAACTCCCCGCCCGATCCGGCAGCCCGGTTTGCCGACGGCGAGGGCAAGATCTGGATCGACGACAATGATCTGCCCAACCTGATGATCCGCCTGGCTTCGAAGCGCGACGAGGGCAAGCCCCAAAGTGCCGTGGTGCTTCCCCCGCCGATCACGACCCTGACCACGTTCGATCCGGGATACACGGCCTTCATCGACAATGCCTGCAAAACCTACGACGAACTCGCGGCCACCGAGAACGGCGAAGGCGCCTTCGTCAAGATCGTCAAGATCGACCTCGGGAACTGCCCCACGGCCGAACAGGGCTGGGACTGGAAGTTCCACGCCGGCCCCATGCCTCCCGGCCTCACCGACCCGTTCCCGGTGAAGTTCTGGTACCAGAACTTCCGGCTCGAGGATTACAGCGCCTCGGATAACGACACCGATGCCGAGCCGATCGACAACGATGAGGCGAGCTTCGGCAAGCGCAACGGGTTCGGCTCGTCGGCGACCGTGTTCTGCATGATCCCCGTGGTCGAGGATGTGCAGTATGATCTCTCGCTCTGGGCCGAAGACAACGTGAAATGGCTCAATGACGAGGATGACCTGCTCCATCTGCCCGTCACCCGCATTCCGGCGCCGTATACCGGCATCGCCCGGGCCCGCCTCTCGTATGGAATCGAGAACGTGTATCCGCCCGTCACCGGCAATGTCGATCTTCCGCCTAACGCGTTTTCCACCCAGCCTCTGCCGGTGATTTTCCGCGAGCCCACCCCGCCCCTTCCGCCGGGCGGCGGCGCCACGCTCGGCGCGCTCCAGTCGGGAAAATACCCCTGGGTCGAGGCGACGGCGACGGATTATGCGGGCCTGACCCGCACACTCAGGGTATACTTCACCGTGACCGATGAAAAAACCAGCATCCGAACGCTCGAACAGAAACACCAGCGCAACTGAGGCCAGAACCGACCGGGCCGGCATCTCGCTGGTCGAGCTGCTGGTCGCGTTTTTCCTGATCGCGCTGGTCGTTCTGCCGATCATGCGCGCCCTGCCCCAGTCGTTCGGCATCGCCGGCCGTCAGGCAGACCAGGAGATCGCCCTCAAGATCGGTGAATCGGCCGTCAACACGCTGCTCGCCGTGCCGTTCGACACCATCGCCGGCTCCGCCGGCAGCCGCACGATCCCGTTCGAGATACGCACCGGCACCGAAGTGATCGCGGCGAACCTCGCCCTCAACGGCCCCCTGGGAACGGGCACCGTGCGGATCGGCCGCACCGAATTCCAGCTCCGGATCGCCCTCCGGCCCGAGTATTCCGGCCCGCCGCAGAGCCCGACAGCCATGGTTTTCAGTTACATCGACCCGCTCGGGCCGGTGGAACGGATCGCCACGTATGCCTGCCCCGACCTCTTCATGCGCATCCAGGTGGATGTCGAGTACGGCCAGAAGGGCGTTCCCGTCTCGCTCGCGACATTCCGGGCGGATCTGAGGCAATGACGATGCGGCCCAACCTCCATCGCCGCCGGCGCGGCTTCGCCCTCTTCAGCGTTCTGCTCGCCAGCGTCGTCATCTTCATCCTGGCCGCGACCCTGTATTTCAACACCCGCTCCCAGACGGCCACGCATGCGCGGCTCACCGAGCAGACGAAAGCCCTCATGGCCGCGCGGGCCGCGATGCAGCTCGCGCAGTACAAGTTCCGCATGCTGCCGACCGAGTTCTATGCCTTCGACCGGGTCATCAAGACCGGCACGCCCGACCAGATCGCGAGCTTCACGACGGGCTGGATGGGCGACTTCGATCCCACCCGCCCCAACACGGCAGCGGCAAAACTATCCCAGTCGCTCGGCGCGACGGACGGCGGGAGCTACCAGCTCGGCATCGCGACCTTTTCCCTCATCACCCGCACGGGGAAGGGATATACGAAGGATTTTCTCCAGATCACGAGTTGGGGAAGCTTCAACGGCGTCCGCCGGAGCCTCGATGCGCTCATCGAAGTCGAGGTGACCCATTGAACCCGAACCGCCGCGGCTTCACCTACATCGAAGCGATGATCGTGCTGCTTCTCGTCGGCCTCCTTTCCAGCGGGCTGTTCTATATCTATCGCAATTCCATGAACGCCTATCAGGCTGCCGCCTGGCGCCAGGAGCGGACCCGCCAGACCGAAACCTTCTGGAATATCCTCCGCAAAGCCGTCGAGGAGGCCACCAACACGCTCGCCCGCCAGGAGAACGGCGCGGAATGGGCCGTCCAGGTCACCCCCCGCCCCCTGCTCTGGAAGCCGGCGCAGAGCCCCGCGAACACCGTCGTGATGTCGTGGCAGACGGATCACCTGAGCCCGACGGGCGATCTCGAGTACCGGCTCGCCTACCAGGTGAAACTCCTCGAACGGAGCCTGTGCATGAGCGCCTCGGTCGTCTCCGGCTCGGCGCCGCCAGGGTTTCAGGCGATGACGGACCGGGTGATGATCGACGACGTCGCCTCGTTCGATGCGAAGTCGGTCCTGATCCGGATCCGCCAGGGAAACGAGTATCGCGAGTATTTCGACGACGGAAGCGGCTCCCCGACCGACCCGGTTGCGGGAAGCATGCTCGAGCTGTTCGTCGTGCTCGCGCCGCCGCCGGGTGCCTCGTTTCCGGCCGGCCGGCTTCCGCTGAACGGCAAGTTCAAACTCGCCGTCGCCACCCAACCCATGCCCTGACCCGGACGCAGGAGGGGCCATTTGTGGGGATCGGGTTTTTCATGTACAATCGCCGGGAAACATTCTCCGACTGACTTCGAAGGTGTCCGGCATGTCGCGCCCCGCACTCACGCTTCTGCTCCTGACGCTTCCGGTTTCCGCACGGGCGGCCGGCAACGTCGAGTTCGTGCTGCCCGCGACGCCCCTTCCCTGGACCCTGCTCACGTTCGTGACGGCGGCGCTGTTCCTGGCGGCGGGGGCTCTCGTTCTCGTGCTGCGGTTCGTCTTCGGCGACCGGCGCGTCCGGCTCCGGGACGAGTCGCGGCAGCAGCTCGAAAAGGCGTATGCCGACCGGCTGCGCGATGAGTATCAGAAGAAGAACGAGGAGCTGAAAACCCGCCTCCAGCAGGTGCGACGCCAGGCCTCGATGCTGTTCGCCAAGGTGAAGAACCTCACCACGACCCTGGATCCGTCGAAAGTGTTCGACGCCATCACCGAGATGCTCGTCCAGGAAGTCGGCGTGGCACGATACATCCTGTTCCTCCACGACCGCGGCAGGAACGAGCTGTATCCGTTCCGCTGGGCCGGCTACAAGGACGAGATCCGGGAGCTGCTCACCCTGCCCGCCGACCGGCAGGAGCACTTCGTCACCTGGGCATTCGGCCGCCGCCAACTGGTCTACCGCACGGCGGCGCTCGACGATCCGGAAACGCGCGGCCTCGTCGACCGTAATCCGCTTCCCGACACGATCATCGCGCTGCCGATCAACGTCCCCGGCGAATCATTCGGGGTCGTACATATCGAATCGTTCGAGGACGGCCGCCAGGAGGTCGATGAAGCGGACCTGCGGTTCATGTCGTCGCTCGGCTCGTTCATGGGCATGGCGCTCGCGAACGCGAACGTGTTTCTCCAGACCCGCGCCGAACTCACCTCGACGAAGCAGCTCAGCGAGCGCGAAATCGCCGAGAAGAGGAAGCTGAAGGAGATGTTCTCGAAATACACCTCGTCGGAGCTGGTCGACACCCTGCTCGCGAACCCCGGCTCGCTGCACCTGGGGGGCATCGAGAAGAACGCGACGATCCTGTTCTCGGACATCGCCGGCTTCACCGCCTTCAGCGCCGGCCTGACGCCGGCCCAGGTCGTCGCCTCGATGAACGAGTATCTCTCGGCGATGACGGATGTCGTGCTCGAACACAACGGCGAGATCGACAAGTTCATCGGAGACGCGGTCATGGCGCGGTTCGGGGTGCTCGGCGACCTCCCTTCGTCGGGACTGGCCGCCATCCATGCGGCGCAGGGCATGCTCGACCGGCTGCGGCTGCTCCAGGCCCGGTGGGCCCAGCAGGGCCGCGAGTGTTTCAAAATCCGCATCGGGATCGCGACAGGGCCGGTGCTGGCCGGCAACATCGGCTCGGAACGTCGCCAGGAGTTCACGGTCATGGGCTCGACCGTCAACCTGGCATCACGGCTCGAGGCGCTGAACAAGGAGTTCAAGACCACGGTCCTCGTCGACGAGAACACCTTCGCCCAGGTCGCGAAAGAGGTCCGGGCGATCCCACACGAGAACGTCCAGATCCGCGGCCTGGAAGGCAGGCTGCGCGTGTACGAGATCCAGGGCCTGATCCAGGCGGGGAAACCGGCCATCCCGGGCACCGTGAGCATGCGCGACCGCCTCGCCCCGACCCCCGCCGAACCCGCTTCCGCACCGCAGGAAGCACCGCCCGAGACTGGAGGAACCGATGAACCGTCCCGACCGGCTGATCCTGTTTGATATCGACGGAACGCTGCTTTCGGCCGACCGCAGCGGGTATCACGCCATCGAGCGTTCGATGGTCGAGGTGTTCGGCGCCGAGCGCGGCCTCGAAGGAATCCGGCTCGACGGCAACACGGATCTCAACGCGATCCGGCAGGTGTGCGAGCGGGATGGCCGCCCCTTCCCCGCCCCCGACGCGCTCTCGAAGTTCAAGGATCATTACGCCGCGATCCTGCGCCGGGAAATCGCGAACAGGGGCCACCTGAAGCCCGGCGTCGAAGTGCTTCTGCGGGCCCTCGCCGATTCGGGCCGCGCCTGTCTGGGGCTGGTGACGGGCAACATCCGGGAAGGCGCCCGCATCAAGCTGGAGCGGTTCGGCATCGACGGGTATTTTCCCTTCGGGGCCTTCGGCTGCGAACACGCGGCCCGGGCGGATCTGGTCGGCCTGGCGATGCGCCGGGCCGCCGAACGGACCGGCAGTGCCTTCCGGCCCGGCCACGTCACGGTGGTCGGCGACACGATCCACGACGTGGCTTCGTGCAGGCCCTGGGGTGTCCGGAGCCTGGCCGTCGCGACGGGATCGGCTTCCCGGCAGGAGCTGGAAACCGCCGGAGCGACGTGGGCCCTCGAGAATCTGGCCGATCTGAAAACCGTGCTGGAACTGCTTCTCGACGCATGAGCCCCGACCGGGAGACGATCGCCTTCTACGACGGCAACGCCGCGACGTATGCCGACGCATCCTGGAGTCAGGATCTGACGTTCCTGCTGGATCCCTTCTGCGCGCGACTGAAGCCGGGCTGCCGCGTGCTCGACCTCGGTTCGGGAGCGGGCCGCGACACCGAAGCGTTGTCTCGGCGCGGCTTCGCCTGCATCGCCCTCGACGCCTCGGCCGGGCTGCTCGGAGCTCACCGCGCCCGGGGAGGCCGGCTCCTGGTGCAGGGCGCATTCGAGCATCTCCCGTTCCGGCCCCGCAGCTTCGGGGGTGTCTGGGCGTGCGCCTCTCTCCTCCATGCGCCGGCCGCCCGGCTGACAGGTATATTGAATGATATATCTCTTTTATTATCCAGCGAAGGTATCCTTGCCGTCTCCCTGAAAGCGGGATCGGGCGAGAGCCGGGACGCCGAAGGCCGCCGCTGGACCTTTTTCGACACCGCCGGGGCGCGCCGGGCGCTCGAAACCGCCGGGTTCCGACTTCTCGAGGAGCTCCACAACGCCGACGCCGCGGGCCGCCCCGTGGAATGGATCAGCTTCCTCGCGACACCCGGCTGACACCCGCCTCATCCTCGGGATCGCCATCCCGGTCGACAGGAATGCCGGAAATCGGGTAAAGTGCGTCCAGGCGAAAGACATCAGCCGGAGGATCGAAGAGAGCGTGGAACACTATTCGTCGACGGATATCGTCCGGGCCGCGCGGGAACTGTCGCAGGCCACCCATGCCGAAATGGCGGAGCTTTGCCGCCTGCGCGAGGAACAGGCGACATGCCTGAACGAGACGACGCGCCAGCGGGACGAGGAGGGGCTCCGACTCACGATGGATCTCCTTCCCGGGCTGACCCGGGAGGCGCTGGAGCGGGCCGTCCGGCTGACCGGCTGCGTCGGCCTCACCCAGAACGACCTGATCGCCGCGCGAGAGGAGGATCGGCAGGCGCGCACCGCCGAACTGGCCGACCTCGAGGCCGATCCCCGGCTTGGCCGGGCCGATCACCTCATCGGGGATCTCACGATCCAGCGGGAAGGGATCGAACGGCAGGCAGCCCCGTTCCGGGAAGTCGCAGCCCGGGCGAAGCATCCCCGGCTGAACAGGCTGATCGAGCTGGGATACGATACGACATCATATAATATACCGTTCTGGCACCTGGAGTTCTACGACGACTGGAAGGAAGGCGACGAGATCCTCGAACGGTTCGCCGACTGCGAGAGATTCACCCAGGTGCGTGAGCGGGTGCTCCAGGCGTGGCGGAAGATCGAGGAGGCTGATGCCGCGATCGCCGGGCTCGACCGGCAGATCGGGGAATACACGGAGCTCAAGAACCAGGCGGCCGGTCTGCGCGAGTATCTCGACCGCCTCGACGAGGCTCACCTCGAACGCGCCCACGAGTATCTCCGCCTCTATCTGCTCGAAGGCGAGATGACCCGGATCGGCCCGTCTCTCGAAGCCGAGCCCGCCCTCTCGGCTTCATTCAAGAGGCTGCGCGGGCTTGCCGCAAAGGTCACGTATCTGGAACAGCTCGATGAGCAGCTCGGCATCGAGATCGCCCAGCTCGAACACCTGCGCGGGAAGGCGGATCACGATGCCGACAAGTGGCAGCGGCCGAAGCGCGCCTCCGAAACCCTCGAACAGACCGATTACGACCGCCGGTATGTTGCCCCCCGCGAGAAGATGCTCCGGCGGCGCGAACGGTATGCCCGCATGGGCGGGGCCCTGCGCTCCTACGGCGATTACGGCCGCGTGAGCTACGCGGGCAACATCCTCTGGTGGGACGTATTCACCGACGGCCGGTTCGACGGGGATTTCATCCCGGAAGTGCGCGAGTTCCGGCTCGACCATCCCGAGTATCACGGCCCCCACGGCCTCGACGGCGATGGGGATGCGGCGGCGGCGGAAGCCTCCCTGCTCCACGGCGGCGGCGGTGCGGCCGGCGGGTATCTCGACGCCTCCTGACCCGATGGGACAGACACTGCGCATCGTCAACTACGCCGTCAACGGCGCCGGGGTCGGACATCTCACCCGGCTGACCGCGATCTCCCGCTGGCTGCGGCGGTATGCGCGTGCCCTCGAAATAAAGCTTGAGATATGGTTTCTGACCTCGTCCGAGGCGGATGCCCTCCTGTTTCATGAGCGGTTTGCCTCGTTCAAGCTCCCGTCGAAGACGCTGGTCGGCGAAACCGAGATCGACAAGACCGCCTACCTGGCCCTCGCCAAGCAGTGGGTCTGGCACTCGCTCGGCCTGCTGCGCCCCGACCTGTTCGTCGTCGACTCGTTCCCGCGCGGCAGTTTCGGGGAGCTGCTGCCGGCCCTCGATCTGTGCCGGAAGCGCGCCTTCGTCTTCAGGCCGATGAAAGCCTCGTTCGCGGGGCGCCCCGAGTTCCAGGCGATGCTGCCGCTGTACGACCGCATCCTCGTGCCCGAGACGGATGCCCCCGTCCCGGTTCCCGAGACGGTCCGGAACCGCCTCAGCCACGTCGGCCCCATCCTGTCGCGCGAGCCGGTCGAACTGCTTCCACGGGAAGCGGCCCGCCGGGATCTCGGTATATCTAATGATTGTATTGCTATCTATATTTCCGCCGGCGGCGGAGGGGATCCGACCGCCGTCAACCGGCTCGAGGAGACGATCGCCGCCCTCGCGGACGATCCCTCGCTGCATCTCGTCGTCGGCGCCGGGCCGCTATACCGGGGCCGGCAGATTTCCGGCGAGCGGATCACCTGGCTGTCCGGCCTGGGCGCGGCCGAACGGATGGCCGGCCTCGACCTGGCCGTCTGCGCGGCCGGGTACAACACGTTCGGGGAGCTGATGCAGGCCGGGATTCCGGCCATCTTCCAGCCGCAGGAGAAGATCGCCGACGAGCAGGAGGCGCGGGCGCAGCGGGCCGTCGATGCGGGAGCCGCACGGTTCCTGCCGCCCGGAGCCGTATCGGAACATCTGCCGAAGCTGATCGATGCCTGGCGGGATCCGGCCGCCCGCAAACGGGCTTCGGAAGCCGCCCGGGGACTGATCCCGCAAAACGGGGCCCGGCGCGCCGCCGCCGAACTGCTCCGGCTGCTCGTCGCCGATGCGCGCGTCGACGAGGCCGAGGCCCTCGTCGGGGACGAGCTGATCCGGGCCGCAACCGAACGGAACCTGCCCGAAGCCCTCTTCATCGACACCGCTCAGGCCCTCATTCCTCCACGATCCCAGGATGCCTCCGGCCCCGTCGCCGACCCGGCTGAAGCCGGCGCGGCAGCCGTCCGGCTGGTCTCGGAGATCGCCGCGCGGGACGTTCCGGTCGAAACGGCCCTTCGAGCCATCCTCTTCCTGGCCCGCCGCCTCGGCACGGCAACCATCGAATGCCGGACGGATGCGGCACGCCGGCTGCTCGATGCAGCCGAGCCGTTCCATGACTGGCCGGGTATCCTGGCGCTGCTCCGGACGTTCGGCAACGAGCGCACCGACACCGCCGGCTTCATCTCAGAGCTGTGCCGGTACCTCGAACTCCTCCACCGCCACGGCGAGGATCCCTATCGGGGTATCGCCCGGCTTGCCGCCGCGTCCGCCGCCGCCGACGGCTCGAACACCGGCCTGCTCGAGGCGGCCATGCGGAGGTTCGCATGAATCCCGGGCCGGAAACCCTGCATCTCGACATCACCAACGGCTGCAACACCTCCTGCGTGACCTGCTGGGACCACTCGCCCCTCCTGACCACGCCGCGCGATCCCGCCTGGAAAAGCCGTCAGGCCGATCCCGAAGGCCTGGTGCGAATCGTGTCGGAGGCCGCCGCCCTCGGCTGCCTGCGCAACGTGATCGTGTCGGGCATGGGGGATCCGCTCACCCACCCGCGGGCGTTGTATCTGCTGTCCGAGCTGAAAGCCCTGCATCTGCGGGTGACACTCATCTCGAACATGCTCGCCCCGTCGGCGGCAGAACTCCCCCCGTCCTTTGCTGACACGATCCTCGTCGGCATCCACGCCGCCGACGCCGACGGGTATCGGGCCTTCCATCCCTCGGGCCCGGAAAACGGCTGGGAAACCCTCATGAACCGGCTTTCCGCCCGACGACGGGACGGCTGCCACGACCGCCATGTGCAGGTGATCTGCGCCCTGAACGCTCCGCAGCTCGTGCCGATGATCGAACTGGCCGACACCTTCCGGGCCGAACGCGTCAATTTCAAACTGGCAAGCCTGGCCCGGGAAACCGAGGCGGTCCGGATCACCGACGAGCAGCGCCGCCGCCTCCTCGCCGAGTGGATCCCCGCTGCGGCCGAACGCGCCGATCGCCTCTGCGTGCGACACAATCTGGCAACCCTCCGCGCCCAGGTCGAAGCGGGCGGGGCCGCAACGGCGCCGATCGCCTCGGTCGGCTGTCACATGGGCGATCGGTATGCCCGCATCGCCGTTGACGGCACCGTCTACTACTGCTGCAACACCGAAACGGCCATCGGCCGTCTCTCCGACGGGCAGGGGTTTTCGGAGCTGTGGCGCGGTCAGGACTGGAACGGCATGCGCGCCCGGCTCGCCCGGGGCGAGTATTTTCCCGGCTGCGCCCGGTGCGGCAAGTTCGAACAGAACGCGAAGATCGCGGTGAAGCTGCGCGCCGCCGGAGCAAGCCGGTGAGACACCCGACGATCGAGTGGCAGGTCATCGGCTCGTGCAATTATTCCTGTAGCTATTGTATTCAGAGCCCCGCTCACCGGAAGGGGATGCCCGACGCGGCCGCGATCGATGCATTCCTCGGCTTTTTCGGCCGTCTGCCGGAAGCCTTCGAGATCAAGATGAGCGGCGGAGAGCCGTTCACCCACCCCGCCTTCCTCGATGGAATCGTCGACCGGCTGATGTCGGAAACGCCCCACCGCGTCTCGGTGCTGACCAACCTGTCGGCGCCGCGCGAACGGCTCGAGCGGTTCGTCCGGCTGACCCGGGGAAGGCTGAACGTCGTTTCGGCTTCGCTCCATCTCGAGAGCGTCACGGCGGAGCAATTTATAGAGCATGCATTATATTTCAAGCACATTCTTTCTCCCGACGTCCGGTTCGTCATCAATTCGGTGCTCGTTCCCGGGCGCCTCGAGCGGATCGCGCAGGCGGCGGATCGGGTGCGGGCAGCCGGCCTGAGGTTCTTTCCCCAGTTGATGAAGACGAAAACGGGCCTGGCGAGGTATACGGATGCCGAGCGACCGCTGCTGGAACGCCTTCTCGGTGACGCCCCCGGCCCGCGACGCGCGAATCTCGCCCCGAGTTATCGCGGCAGGCGGTGTCATGCCGGCGTCGCGTATTTCGTCGTGTCCCAGAACGGCGACGTCTGGAGCTGTCGCACGGCGAAACGGCACGGCGAGGGGAAGCTCGGCAACGTCCTGGCGGGCAACGTCCGGCCGGCCGGCCAGCCCCGGATCTGCCCGTGGGATATCTGCCCCTGCACGGTGCCGGCAAATCGCGGCATGATCGAGGGGATCGGGGAGGACAACGCGGAATGAACCCGACCCCCCGGCCGGCGGAAGGGGTCGTGAGCTGGAACGTCACGACGGCCTGCAACCTTCGCTGCTCCTACTGCACCCAGCGCCACAAGGCGGATCGGGGACGACCTCCGCGATCCGCCGCGGGATTTCTCGCGGGGTTCGCGCGGCTGGACGGCCGCTGGGAGATCAAGATGTCGGGCGGAGAGCCGTTCCTGCACCCGGATCTGGACGCGATCGCCGGCGGCATTGCCCGGCTCGGCCACCGGGTCTCGATCGTGACGAACTTCACCGCCCCCCGCAGCCGGCTCGAGACGTTCGTCGCCGCCGCGTCAGGCCGCATCGGCATCGTGTCCTGCTCCCTCCATCTCGAACACGTGCGGGGCGAGGTGGAGCTCGCAGAGTTCATCGCCCGGGCCCTCTGGCTCTCCGGACGGCTGGCCGTTTCGGCCGATCCGGCCCTGCCGAAGCCGCATCTGTGCGTCACCTCGGTCGCAACCCGCGCCGCCCTGCCCCGTCTTCCGGCACTGGCCGGGCGGTTTGCCGACGCCGGGCTGACGTTCAAGATCCAGCCCGAGAAACAGAACCGCGACGTCATCCCCTACTCGGACGCCGAGCAAGAGCTCCTGCTGGCCCTGGGCGGCCACAACCTGACCGGGAAGATCGAGCACTCGTATCGGGGGCTTCCCTGCTGGGCCGGGGCGCGCTCGTTCATCCTCGACGATCTCGGGGGGGCCTGGCGATGCTACCCGGCCCGCCGGTTCCGCACCGAGTCGCTCGGCGACTTCACGGGGGAGCGGTTTGTCCTCGCCGACGAGCCCCGGCCCTGCCTTTACGCCCACTGCAACTGCACCGTTCCCATCGCGCGCGGTATGATGCCGCAGGGTTCCCGACACCACCAGGAGACGGAAGAATGAGATACAAGACGTTCCGCGCCCTCGTCATCATCGGCCTGATCGGCGCTGCCGCCGGCGGATTCCATATCTGGCAGCTCCGGAAGGAGCGGGCCGATCTCGAGCGGGAAATCCGAACCTTTCACGAACACCGCGATGAGGAACAACGGCAGATCGCCCTCATGGATCAGCAGCAGATGGCGGCCGCCACCGCCGATCCGGTCCCGGCACCCGATGCGCCCCCCCTTCCTGCCGGAGCCATCGTCCTGCGGCCGATGGATCTCGAGATTCTCGCCGCCGCAGCCGCGAACATTTCGGGCGACAAGGTGAAGGATGCGATCCGGGGCCGATCCTGGAAGGTCAATCTGTTCCGCGATGCCGGCCAGTCGAAGGTGAACCGCCTGAAGATCGATCTCGACCGCGACGACAAGTGGGACGAGAAGTGGTCCTGGGACCCCGAAGGCCTCCAGCGCCAGATCGCTCCGGCAGACGACGAACGATACACGGTTCAGACCTGGTACGACGTGAACCTGAACGCCTGGGTCGCGGAAAAGCCGTCGGTCGGAACGGCCCCCGTGGTCGCCGAAACGGCCCCCGGCATCCCTGCATCCCAAGCCGGTCTGCCGGATGGCGCCGTCGCGCTGCGACCGATGGACACGGAAATACTCGCCGCCGCCGCTGCGAATATTTCGGGCGACAAGGTGAAAGATGCGATCCGGGGCCGATCCTGGAAGGTCAACCTGTTCCGCGATGCCGGTCAGCCGAAGGTGAACCGATTGAAGATCGATCTCGACCGCGACGACAAATGGGATGAGAAGTGGAGCTGGAAAGAGGGCCGCATCACGCGCGAAGTCGCCTCGAACGATGATGAGAGCTACGATCGCCGGTTCCTTCTCGACACCGCGGCCAACGCCTGGCTGCCGAACTGACCTTTCTGGCCCCGTTTCAGGGGAAGGCGCGGCAGAGCATCGATTCGAACAGCGTGCCGGTCTTGCGGGCCTTGAGCAGGGCGATCGGTGACCAGTTGAAGGCATCCTGGCGCGGCTTGAACAGGGAAGCCATCAGGGGCCTGTTCATCCGGTTGAGATCGAGCGGCGGGGCTTCGGGCGCCCATTCCAACGTCACGGGAGCCTTCACGGCCCAGTATTCGCGGCCGCCGACGGGGCTTCCATACCTCGCGGGCACCAGGCCATTGTCGGCGAAAGCGACCAGCAGAGGCTCGAGCGCGGCAACCGTGCTCGGCAGCGTGTCATGCATCAGCACGACCCCGCCCCGGCCGCCGCTTCCCAGGTGCAACTGGCGTTTCACGTTTTCGCAGGTCCGGATCACACTGCGATTGCGCCAGTCGTAGGGATCGACCGACCAGAGCATGACATCCATTCCCTCCTGCCGGACGGCCTGAAGCACGCTCTGATTGAGGCCTCCGTAGGGGGGCCGGAAAACACGCGGCCGGACACCGGCGACCTGGTGCACGAGCGCATTCAGAGAGCGAATCTCCTCGAGAGCCTTTTCGACGCCGGCAGGGGCGAGGTTCGCATGATGAGCGGTATGATTTCCGATCACATGCCCTTCGTCCCGCATCCGGCGCACGATTTCGGGGTATTTGCGCACGTTGGTGCCGACGACGAAGAAGATGGCCTTCAGATCGTGCTTCCGCAGCGTCTCGAGAATGGCGGGTGTCGTATGCGGATTGGGACCGTCATCGAACGTCAGCAGAAACTGGCGGTTGCGTCCCATGGTCGAGACGATGAACTGGCGGTTGTAGAAGACACTCCCCCCCTCGGTCGGCACGGCGGGAACGGCCTGGTCGGCGAGATCCCGGTTGGCGGCAGCGGCAGGGGCGAGTTCGGCACGCGGCGTCAGATTCGTTCCGGCGGGAACGGCTTCGAGAGCCGCCGTTCCGAAGGCCAGAAGGGCGAGACAGAGCGGAAGAAAACGCGCAGCGGAAAACATATGCGTACTCATGGCAGTCAAGATATCGGCATCCGGAATCTCATTTCTGAGAGGCAGACGTATGGTATGCTGACGGAGCAGATACGGCAACCATCGTTTCGGCATGATATGAGGCATCGCAGGTGATGAAGAACCGATTCACACGCATCCCGGCGCTCGCGGCACTCGTGGCGCTCGTTCTGATCGGCCCGTTTGCGGGGCTGAGCCGCGCCGGGGACATTCACGAGGCAGCCAAGGCCGCGGATCTCGAGCGTATCGCCGAGATTCTCGACCGGACCCCCCGGGAAGTGAACTCGGTGACCATCTCCGGCATGACGCCGGACGGGTACCGGATGAGCCCCCTCCACTGGGCCGCCCGGATGGGCCATCTCGACGTCGCACAACTGCTGCTCGAGCGCGGAGCCGACCCGCAGGCCCGCACCTCGCGCGGGATGACCCCGCTGCACATGGCCGCGCTGCGCGGGAACGCCTCGATGACCGGCTTCCTGTTGGAACACGGCTCGAAAGCCACGGCCACCGACAGCTTCGATGCCACCCCGCTCCATCTCGCCGCCGTTCACGGCTCGGCTCCGACGATCGCCGTGCTGCTGCGACACGGCGCCGATCCCGATGCGCCGGGAAGCCATGGCGCCACGCCCCTGATCGAGGCCGTCCGCCAGGGTCATGCCGGAGCCGTGTTCCTGCTCGCTTCCGCGGGGGCAGACCTGACCCGGGCCGACGATGCCGGGGAAACGGCCCTGCATGCCGCCGTCCAGTGCCGCCAGCCGGTGATGCTCCGGTTTCTGCTCTCGGCCGGTGTTCCCGTCTCCGCCGCCACCCGCACGGGACGGACCGCGCTTCACCTGGCGGCCCAGGATCCCTGGCCGGAAGGGGCGGAGCTGCTTCTCGCCGCCGGCGCGCCGCCCGATCCGACGGATCCCGAGGGGAACACGCCGCTGCTGCTCGCCGGCAGAAAAATATACTGGGAACTATCCCTGTCCCGAACCCGCTCACGCGACTGGATCGACACGTTCGACCGGATGCTGACGCTTTTCGTCCGGCACGGCGCCGACACGGAACGCGCGGCCCGCGACGGGACGACGATCGGCACCCTCGCCGCCTTCATCGTCGGCACGCCCCGGTTCGAACGCCTGATCCGTGATGCGAAACGGCGCTGAGCGAGGAGTCGCCACGTGAACACGCCCCGCCGGCCGCTCGTTCCGGCCCCGATGCCGTTCGTGGGCCTTGCCCTCGCCGTCTCTGCGCTGCTGTTTCTGCTCTGGGACGTCGCCGCGCCGGTGGGCACCTGGAATATATTCATCCCTATTCCTTTTGAAGCGACGGGCACGGCTGACCGACTCGACCCCGCTCTCGCTCCCGCCAACCTTCTCGCGGAGTATCGGGCGACCGTCGTGGCCGCCATCAACATCCCCGGGAACCCCTCGTCGCCGGTCTGGAATGTCATGATCGCCTCCGAACCCCATCCCGGGCTTCTCCTGACCCTCACGGCCCCCTGCACGTCAGCCGTCGCGGACGCCGCCCGCAGGATGCCGGCCCGCGCCGTGAACGAGATCGACCGCCGACGCGGGGATCTGTTCAGCCGTCTCGGCCTTCAACTGGCCTCTGAGGCCGAACGCATGGAGGAGCGGCTGGCATCGGCAGCAGACGGGGCGGGCGGATTTCCCGACGGAGACCAGCTCCGGAACCTCGAGCGCCGCGCCGGAGCCCTCGAGCGTGAGCGCCAGGAGCTGCTGAGCCAAATCCTTCTGATCGAGAAACGGCTTTCCCCGGGAAAACGGCCGGCCGTCTCGCGTTCTTCCAGAAAAAAGGCGAGAGGGGTCAAGACCACAACCGAACCAGGCGGGAAGTGGGCCGGCGGCGCCCGGATGGCGCTGTCCAGCCGAACCTCTCTTCGAGCCCGTCTCCGGAAAACGCCGGCTCGCCGGCGCCCCCCCGCAGCTTCCGCGAAACTCTCCAGGAACCGGCTTCAGCAGGAACTCACCCGCCTCAGGAGCGCCCTCGAGACGGCCGACCGGAATCTGCTCGAACTCGCCCAGGAGCGCCAGGGGCTCGCTCTCCGGCACGAACGGAAATCCGGTGCCGATGCGGAACTCACGCGGATCGATGACGAGAATCGCCGCCTGGCCGTGCTGTTCGAAGCCGGGTATGCCAAACCCGACCCGGCCAGGGCCGTGACCTCGGCCCCTCCGCTTCACCTCCGCGTCTGGAGCGCCGCCCGCCCCGTCGCTCTCCTGCTCGGCTTTCCTGTCGCCTGGCTGATTCTGGGGCGGCGCCGGACCGGAACACCAGGCAGGGCCTATGCAGACACGGGGATCTCCCTGCTCGGCACCCTTCCCGCCCTCCTCCCGGAAACCCTGGAAGAGATGCTTCATCCCGCCTGCTTCGCCGCCGCCGCGCCCCGGGAAGCCCTCGCGATAAGAAACATATGTCTATATATCAAACAAAATACCGAGGAGGCCGGCCGGAAAACCCTGGCGATCGTCGGAACCCACCCCGGGTGCGGCACTTCCGCCGCGGCCGCCCTTCTCACGGCGGCCCTGACCAACGAACTCCACCACATCCTTCTCCTCGATCTTCACTGGGCCCGACCGGCCCAGCACCGCCTCTGGTGGATCCCCTGGAACCCCGGAGCCGTGTCCTGGCTGGCTTCCACCACGGTTCCGGCATCGATCCGCACCGGCAACCAGGGCGAAGCCCCGCGGGCGGTCGTGATTCCCGCCGGCCCGCGCCCCCCCGATCCCGAAACGGCGCTCGCCTCCGCGCCCTGGCCAAAATGGCTTTCGGGTTTTCCCGGCCGACCGGCAGAACTGCTGATCGCCGACACCGGCAACCTCGACGAGGCCCCCGAAACGCTTCCGCAGCGGCTCCAGGCCTTTGACGCCGTCGTGCTCGTGACCTGCCCCGACTCCGAAGACCGGGTCAAGCGTGCTCTGAACCTCCTGGAACCCACGCAGAAGCCCCTCCTCGGGATTCTGCTCACCGAGATCAGGGAACAGACGGCATGAACCCGTTCCGCCGATGGGCCCTCGTTCTGCTCCTGGCCGCCACCCTCCTCCTGCCGGCGGCCCCCGCCGCCTGTGACACGCTCCAGATCCTGATGCCGTCTCGCCTGAACCACCCGTCATGGGTCCTGGACGCGCTCCGGCAACGGTTCGCCACCCTCCTCGACCACGAGGTCACCCTCCACCTCCTTCCGACAACCACCGATCTGGGGCCGGTGGACGTCGCATCCGTCACCCTCCTGATGATCGAGGAAGGCACCCATCTCGCCTCCGTCCCCGCGAGCATGCGCCCGACCCCGATCTATTTCGACGTGTTCTGGATGCTCGGCACCCGCCTCGACCTGCTCGCGCCCGTCGCCTCCGCTCCCCCCACGACACTGGCCGAGTTTCAGACATGCCTGGAGCGGCTTCACCGGCTCCACCCCGAGCGGTTTCCCTGGTTCGAATCCCTCGAGGCGCCGCTGACCCTGTTCCGGCTGCGCCAGACCATGCGGAACGGCTCCGCCGACCCGGCTGCGGCCCTGCTGCAGAAAGCCCTCGACCGGAAATGGCTGAACCCCTTCTCCCTCGAATCCGATGAAACGCTGGCTTGCGAGGTGCTCGAAGCCGGCGATGCCGTATTCTCCTCGATCTGGATCCCCGCAAGCCTCGTCTCGGCCCCCCCCGCTTCGCAGCCCATTCCCGCTCCGCACGAGTCGGGAAATGAGCCGGCGGCGCCCGGATGGCGCAGTCCAGCCGGATTCATCCGGTTTTCCCCCTTCCCGGGAGAAATCGGCCCCGCTCCGGTGCCCCGCATCCGCCTGCGCCTCTGGGCCGACCACGATGACCGCCGCTGGTCAGCGGCCCGGATGCCCCCCTTCCACCCCACCCTGGATCTGCAAGACGCGGTGTTCCTCCCCTGCGACATCCCGTCTGAACGGCTCTGGGTCAAGCGCGACAGCTCGCGCTTCTTCAACCGCCTGATCGAAGGCGACCTCTGACGGAAACGACCATGTATCGCTCCCTCCGCGTCAAGATCCTCTCGGTGCTCTTCCTTGTGATCGCCGCGCTCGGCTTCGTTTTCAACGAGAGCGCGACCCGTCTCATCGTCGAAAAGACCGAAGAGATCTTCCAGGAACGCGTCGACACGCTTCTCAGCTCGATCCGATCCTACTGGGAAGCCGAAAAGAACCAGGTCCTCCGCTCCGCGACCCTGTTCTCCGAGTCGGACAAGCTGGTGAACTACTCGGTCTACGGCCTGACCAACCTGCTCCAGAAAGAGATGCGCCGGCTTCTCGCGAACTCCGGCTACCACGAGCTCAGACTCCAGCTCAAAACCGGCCTGATCCTCTCGACCCGCGCGCTTCCCGTGTTCGGCCCCCCGATCGTCATCACGAATCCGCGCATGACGCTTTCCCGGCTCGATATCTCGGTCATCGGGGATCGGTTGATCCTCGGCGCGACGGTGCCGATCTTCAAGACCGAGGAGTTCATCGGCTACCTCACCCTGCAGCGCGAACTCGACGACAACCGCATGCGGCGCATGTCCCGCAACCTCATCGCCGACGTCACGATCGCCGTGAGGGAAACGGTGCTCGCCTCCTCCCTGGGCGGCCAGGCCCGCCAGGATTTCGCCGCCGCCATCGGCCGCCAGCCGGACCGCCCCGAGCGCATCTTCACGCTGCGCCTCGCCGGGGTCTCCCACTCGATCGGCCAGATCGAGCTGGGCGAAACGATCGACAAACAGTCGTTCCGCATCTACTGCGCCACCTCCCAGGAGCGGATGCTGGCGATGGTGTCCAGCGCCCGTGGCCAGACGTTCGGCATCACGATTTTCGCGCTCGCGATCGCCCTGTTCATCTCGTTCCTCTTCTCGGAAAAAGTCCTGCTCGGCCGCATCCGCCAGGTGCGCGACGGCGCCCAGCGCCTCTCCCAGGGCGATCTCTCCTACCGGCTCCCCGAACGCGGCCGCGACGAGCTGGGCGATCTGGCCGGCTCGTTCAACGAGATGGGCGCCGCCCTGCTCAGCAACCGCGAGCATATCCAGCAGACGATCGACCGGCTCGAGACACTGAAAACCTACATTCAGAACATTCTCTCCAGTCTCAGCACCTCGGTCATCACCTTCGACCGCAGCGGCCGGGTGGAAACGGCCAACGGGGCCGCGCAACGGGAGCTGGCAGGCGTCTTCCCCCCCGAACCCGGTCTGCCGTTCAACCGCTTCCTGCGCGTCGTCCGGCGCGAATCCCGCCGGCCGCTCCTCCGGGCCCTCCGGCGGCTGCTCGAACACGGCGAGGAAGGCGCCCCCGTCGACATCCAGTTCGATCTCGGTGACGGCCGGGGCGTAAAGATCATGGAAACCCGGTTCACCTACCTGCGCGACGCCGATCTGAAGCCCTACGGCATGGTCATGACGCTTGACGACATCACCCAGCGCCGGATCATCGAGCAGCAGCTCTACCACGCCGACAAGCTCAGCTCGATCGGCCAACTCGCCGCCAGCGTCGCCCACGAGATCAAGAACCCCCTCGCCTCGATCAAGACGCTCGGCCAGCTCCTTCAGGAGGAAACCGAAACGAGCGACACCCGGCGCGAGTACATAGACGTGATCGTCTCCGAGGTGAACCGCCTCAACGGCGTCGTCGAGCAGCTGCTCACCTACGCCCGCCCCGAGCGCTCCAGCGTCCGGCGCATCCGGCTCGCCGATCTCATCGGCCCGGTTCTCGCCCTCGTCGACCACGAGGCCGATCGCCACCGCGTCGCACTCGCCGCCGAATATCCGCCCGAGATGGAGATCTTCGTTGACGCGGAAAAGATCAAACAGGTATTGTTGAATCTGATATTCAACGGGATCCAGGCAATGCCGGACGGCGGCAGGGTCACGATCACGGCCCGCGAGGATGCGACCAGCCCCTGGTCGGTCATCGAGGTGTCCGACACCGGAACCGGCATGCCTCCCGACGTTGCGGCACGCGTGTTCGACCCGTTCTTCACGACCAAACAGCGGGGAACGGGCCTCGGCCTGGCCATCGTCAAGAAGATCGTTGATCTTCACGGCGGCCGGATCGAGGTCGAAAGCCGACCGTCGGCCGGGACGACGTTCTCGATCTATCTGCCGCGGGAAAGGAAGGAAACCTGAGCGATGGCATTCCAGTCAAACAGCATCCTGATCGTCGATGACGAGAAATCGATCCTCTTCAGCCTCAAGGCCGCCCTGACCAAGGAGGGTTACACCGTCCGGACGTCGGAAAGCCCGCAGGATGCCGTGAAACTCGTCGAACCCGGCGCCTTCCAGGTGATCATCTCGGATTTCAACATGCCCGGCATGAACGGCGTCGACCTGCTCCGACGGGTGAAGCAGGTCGATCCGGAGGTCGTCTTCATCCTGATGACCGCGTTCGGCAGCGAGAAGCTGGCGATCGAGGCGATGAAGGAAGGGGCATACGACTACTTTTCCAAGCCCTTCGACATCGAGGAGATGCGCGTCATCGTCGCGAAGGCCTGCGAGCGGTTCACGCTGGCCTGGCAGAAAAAAAATCTCGAGGAGCGATTCCTCACCGAGCCCGAATCCGACCGGATCATCGGCGTCTCGGCCCAGACGAAGCTGGTCAAGGAGCGGATCGAGCAGGTCGCGAAAAGCGACATCACCGTCCTGATCCAGGGGGAAAGCGGCACCGGCAAGGAACTGGTCGCCGAGGCGATCCAGCGCCAGAGCCTCCGCGCCAGCGGCCCGTTCGTCAAGCTCAACTGCGCCGCCCTTCCCGAGAACCTGATCGAGAGCGAGCTGTTCGGGTACGAGAAGGGGGCCTTCACCGGCGCCGCGGGCCGCAAGCGCGGCAAGTTCGAGGTCGCCAGCGGCGGCACGATCTTCCTCGACGAGATCGGCGACATGTCGCTCAACACGCAGGCGAAAGTGTTGCGCGTGATCCAGGAGCGCGAGATCGAGCGACTGGGCGGCAACGACCGGATCAAGGTCGACGTGCGCCTCATCGCCGCCACCCACCGGGATCTCAAGGCCATGATCGCCCAGGGCCAGTTCCGCGAGGATCTCTTCTACCGTCTCAGCGTCGTCAACGTCGCCCTCAGCCCCCTCCGGGAGCGGCCCGAGGATATCCCGCTGATGGTCGAGCACTTCGTCAAGATCGCCGCCGAAAAGCTGGGCCGACCCCTCGCGGGCGTCACCCCGCGCGCCATGACGGCCCTGAAGAACTTCAAATGGCCCGGAAACGTCCGCCAGCTCGCCAACATCATCGAGGGCGCGGCCGTCTTCGCGAAGGGCAGCCAGATCGATCTCGACAACCTCCCCGAGGAGGTGAAGCTCGGCTTTGTCCCGGAATCGACCACCTCGAACCTCGATTGGATAGCTTCTGAAATAGAAAAAGGTCGGACTCTCGACGAGATCGTTGCCAACATCGAAAAGGAGATGATCTCCCGGGTGTTGCGCGCCACCGAAGGCAATCAGTCCCAGGCCGCCCAGCGCCTCGGCATCAAGCGCGGAACCCTGCAGTACAAGATGAAGAACTACGGCCTCTCCTGAGCCCGGCCCCGAACGCCGGAGCCCGAATGTTCCCCAGGCATCGAAGGCCCGCTAATGCGTTCGGCGCGTTCTGAAGGACATCCGTGTCCATCTGTGTCATCTGCGCCATCTGCGGATCGTCCCCGGACCGTCCCGCCGTTGTTTATTTTTTGTAATATATCACCCAGAGTTTGTATCCGGGAACGTCGGCCGGCCGGGTGACGCGCACTTCGATGTCACCGCCAGTCGTGGTGGCTCCGTCATACTCGACCACGTCGACGGCAAAGCCCGGCATCGGAAGCGCAAGGGCATCGATCGGCGCTTCCCCGTAGGTGAGGTGCTTCACGCCGTCCACGCCCGACACCCCGTTCCGGAGGGCGATATCCCGGAACCGGTGGGCTTCGGCCGAGAAGCCGGGCAGCGACGACGACAGCCCCAGATCGTCGCAGTACAGGGCCAGGGCGAACTCGTTGAACAGCGTCTCGATGTTCGCGGTTGCCGGAACGGCATTGTTGCGCAGATACGCATTGATGTCGGTGAACCCGCTCACCCCGTTGTTCCGCTCGAGCTTCTGGATCGCGGCATACCCGCCGCACCGCTCGTACAGATACTGGATGAACAGATACGAAACGCCGTAGCTCCCGAGCCCGGCCTCTTCGGGCCAATGGTTCAGGGAAACGGTCTGCGGGCCGCCCAGATAGGCCGCCACCTGACTGACCGGCGTGGGCATCTTCTGCGGGAAACCGAAGCCCACCACCTGCTGCGCCCAGACCGACAGACCCTCGTTGAGCCAGGTCACCCCCTGGACACCCTTCTGGTTGTCATACATCATGTGCTGCAGCTCGTGCGCCAGGACGCCCCGGAAATCCGATGGATTGTTCTTGAACGCCTGGTCCCACAGGTAGATGATCTCGGTGCCCGCCGAGTGCTCGGCCGCCGCATTCTTGTCGCGGGGATTATAATACCCTAACGTATATAAGCCAGATGAATTGTTCCGGTTGATCTGCGAGGTCAGGAACAACACGATGCGCGGCTGACCGTCGACGTTCCCCTCGGGATACGGCTGATGCAACGGCAGGCCGTCCCAACAGGCGGTGGCGAGCGTCGAACGAACCTGGTCGAACCAGCCCGCGATGATCTCGGCATCCGAAGCCACCAGGACCGAGTCCGAGGCATCCAGATATACCAGACAGTGGGTCCCGGTTGCCGCCAGGGTGCCGGTCGCCAGCACGTCGTTGGCCGGAAGCATCGGATCCGCACTGTTCAGATCGAGCATCCAGAACGTCGTCGAGGCCGGCGCCGAATCGAAAACGCTCGCCCTGACGCCTCGCCGCGATGCACGCCGTCCATCGTCGGCGATCCGGGACCGGATCATCGGGCCGATATCGGCGAAACCTCTTCCCGAGATGATCGGCGCCGGTCGCTGGCTGATCCTTCGGGATGCCGGCAGTTGCGGAATATCGCCCGTCTGACCGCCCATGATCCCCGTGAAGATCCATGGATAACTGCCGTCGAGGGGCGTGTTCTGGTCCCCTGCCGTCACGGAGACGAACGCAAGACGCTCGCCGGGCTCGAGCGAAGCCAGATGCAGGATACCATCATTCGCAACCGGCGAGTTGAAGTAGTCATACACCCCATACACGGAAAGGGTCGTCAGCGTGGTGTCATACGAGGTCCAAGTGATGGGTGATGTCTGATACCCATTGATCTCCACCCGAATCGGAACACTCTGCCCGGCGGGCACGACGTCCACCGATGGGGCTTTGAACGTGATCTTGGTTTTCGAGATCGAAAGGATCTCGTTTCCCTGCACCGTCTTGGCATCGCCGATCCGGACCTTCGTCACCCCGCTGTCCGGCACGAAGTTTGTTCCATACAGGGTCAGCGTCTTGCCGGGAATGCACCGTCGCGGGCTCAGATGCACCAGGGTCGGCTGAATGGTGATGGTGACACTGGAAATGCCGTCGAACTGGTATTCGGGGCTGTTGATCGAAACCTCGAGCAGTCCGGTTTCCGCCTTCGCGGGAAGCTGGATCCGCAGATCTCTCCCGGCTGTCGTATAGCCGAGCACCGTGCAGTCCAGGCCGTTGAGACGGACACGGTTCGAGGCACCGACGGGATGGAAATTCCGTCCATACAAGGTCACGATGCCGTTGGGCACCGAACTTGTCGGGATGACTTCCCGTGCAACCGGTTTCGCCGTGAACACGACGGCCCGGGTTTCGTGCGATGGCTCGCCCCCGATGATGATCTTCACCTCGCCCGTCTCGACCTCGTCAGGGAGGCGGATCTCGACGACACCGTTGTTTCCCGAGTTCCAGTCGATGATTTCGGCGGCCTTGCCGGCAACCGTCACCCGTCCGCGCGCGGCTCCGATGCCGCGGCCGATGACGGAAATCCGTTCCCCGTCGGTCCCGAAGGCCGGCGAAAGCGACACGACCTCGAAATCCCGGGAAGCCGTGGCCGTCGCTTCCGATAAGGTGAAATTCACGTTTTCGGTGATGATTCCGGGGCGAATCCGCACCCCTTCACGATATCCCGGCTGGAATCCTGGGGCACGCGCCACCACGCGGTAATCCCCGGCAGCGAGGTTGAGCATCAGGTAACTGCCGTCGCTGGCAGCGATTGCCTGGTGCTCTCCCGCTTCGACGATGGCAGCAGCCACGGGAGCCGGTCCCGAGGCAAGAACGGCCCCCTTCAGACCACCGGCTTCAAGATCCGCGAGGAACTGTCCGCCGCTTCCCGAGTCGTCTCCCGTCGAGTTCACCCCACCGCACCCCGTCACACAGATCAGTGCACAAGCGAGGATCACGAGGAGGACGCGGTGCTCGGAAAATATTTTTCGGGGCACGCTCGAAAACATTGCGACTCCCTTGCAGAGCGGCTGCGAGTGGTGTAGAAATTCGAAAGAATTCTGACAGATCCTCCACCCCCTGTCAAGTTTGGGGCACTTCGTGCCGAAATCTCTAGGGAGAAATTCTGTGTTCACGGTGCCACGTTCCAGAACGACAGGAGATACCTTTATGAGGCAGACAAACAGATCCACCCATCCCGCTCATTCTCTGAAAGGGAGCCGTGCGGCAGTCGCTCTTCTGCTGCTCGTGCTTGCCGGTGTCGGCACGCTGTTCGCCGACGTCGACGGGGTCACTCTGACCGTTGATACCGACCCCGCGTACGCTTCGGGGATGATCTTCAACGGTGGAGCCAAGATCACCCTGAAGGCCGCCTGGACGAAGGGCGACACGCCGCCGTTCGGGGCGACCTTCAACACCGGAGGGAGCGCGATCGGCACCGTCAACACCTCCGACAAGCAGGCCCAGTTCATCACCACCGGCGCGTCCCTGGGCGCCGGCGACAAGGATTTCTCCGTCTCCGTCATCGAAACATCCGTTCCGAATGCCGTCTCGAAGCAGGCGAACGGCAACCGCACGGTCTCGATCAACACGGAAGCCCCGGCCATCACCGTGACGCTTGAAAACGGCTCGACCTTCTCGAACCAGGCGCCGAACAATGTCGTGAACTTCACCGTGCGCAGCTCGAACAAGGATATCGCCGGAACCCCCGATGTGACCGTTTCCCCCAGCGCCGGCACGGCTCTGGCACCGGACGGCACCCCGACGGCCCGCGAAGCCAAATACAAGCTCACCCTGAGCTCGGCCACGACCGGTCAGTATACGATCCGCGCCGTCTGCAAGGACACGACCCAGCCGGCCGAATCCGCCAACACCGGCTCCGGTCAGAACGCATTCAACGTCATCAACGAGGGCCCCTCGGCGGCCGCCATCTCGAAAGTGCTTCCCCAGAGCCCGACCCACCTCTCCTCCGTGACGCTCGAAGGCACCCTCTCGAGCACCATGAAGACCGTCGCCATCTACGAGGGCGGCGCGAAAGTCGCCGATGCGACCGTGAATACGACCGCTCTCACCTGGTCGGCCACGCTCACCGGCCTCACCGAGGGCGCCCACAAGTATGTCGCCCGCGGGAAAGATGCGCTCGGCAACGAGTCGGCCGGCTCCAGCGAGTTCGAGGTGATCATCGACCAGACCAAACCGGCCGCGCCCGTGCTGAACCAGCCCAAATCCCCCACGTCCAACCCCGTCATCACGATCACCGGCACCGGTGCCATCGACGGCGGCACGATCAAATCGACGCCCATCACCGTCATGCTGTATGACATGACGGGCCAGATCGCCAGCACCACCGCAAATGCCGACGGCACCTTCACCTTCGCCAACGTCACCCTCGCCAACGAGGGCGATAACATCCTCTATGCCCGGTGCGAAGACAACGCCAAGGGCTCGCCCGGGAACCTCTCCGACACCTCCGCCTCGATCCGCGTCGTCCTCGACACGAACTCGACCGGCGGGACCCAGGTCAGCTCCGTCGTCATCGCCCAGGGAACCGCCCTCGCCAGCACGAGCGTGCCGTTCCCGGCCACCACCTACCTCGGAACCGGCGACTACTCGGTGCAGGTGCTCTTCGCCGAGAACATGGATCGCACGGTCATCCCGAACATCGCCGTGAAACCCCAGAATGGCGGCGAGACGATCTCGAACTCGGGAAGCTGGGTCGCCTCGAACACGTTCGTCGGCAAGATCTCGATTCCGTCGGGCCAGGGCGCCACCTGGGACGGCCAGGCCGGCCTGCGCATTTTCGGCGCGAAGGACGCCGCCGGGAATCTCCAGGACGAATACAACCAGGCCGGCGCGTTCAACATCGACACCACCGCCCCGACCACCACGATGGATTCGATGGAGACATTGTATATCTCCAGCAATACGACCTCCATCACCCTCAAGGGTGTATCGAACGACGCCGGCTCGCTCGTCGGCTACGTCGAGATCGCCACGGCGCCCTTCGACGGCGTGCCCCCCACGAGCGGTCTGCGGGTTCCGATCTTCAACGGCCCCACCGTGAACTGGTCCCACAACTGGGATGTTTCGACCCTCGCCGCCGGCAAATACAAGCTCTGGGCCTATGCCGCCGACCAGGCGAAGCCCAACCCCAACGTCGAGGCGAAGGTGAATTATCGCACCCTCATCGTCAGCAAGGGTGCCCCGACCGTCGTGCGCATCAGCCTCGACGATGAAATCGCCGATCTGCCCACCACGAGCATCGTCTCGGTCGCCAGCGACGTGACCAAGATCACCGCCGTGGCGCAGGATGGCGGCACCGCCGGCCTGAATCTCGCCGTTCCCCCGACCCTGCTCACCCTGGTGCATGATGCCACCGGCAAGAACATCACCGGCAACTTCAGCAACAACGGGGCCGACACGATCACCTTCACCTTCCCGAAGCTGACCGACAACGGCACCTACACGATCTCGTTCCAGCCGATCGACAAGGCCGGCAACCAGGCCGTCGCCGTCGCAACCCGCTCCTTCGCCCTCGACACGGCCGGACCCGACAACGTGAACTTCATGCCCGGCAACGGCATCGCCGTGAACGACACCTATCCCTCGATCCACGTCGACCAGGTGTGGGCCTCGATCGACGATCCGAAGGCCGACTACGGCAAATCCACCATCGAAGTCGCCTACAACGGCATCAACGTCGGGAACCAGCTCTCCAACGCCTCGACGACCGCCGTCATCTGGGACCTCTACGGCTCCGTCGCCTCGGCCCCGAAGGATCAGAGCGGAGACGGGCGCTACGACGTCACCGTGGTTCCGCGCGACATCAGCGGCAACACCGGCGCTTCCCGCCGCTCGTATTTCTACCTCGACACCCAGGCACCTGCCGTGACGGCCCTCTCGAACGCCTCGGGATCCTGGGTCGGCATCGAACACAAGACCCTCACCCTGACCATGTCCGACGCTCCGGCCGATCTGGTCAAGCATCACGGCGCGAAGACCGCCCAGGACTCCACCTGGCAGAGCGGCTCCGGGACCGGCCCGAACGCCGCCGCCTCGACCTACACCGCGACCCTCGACGCCACCGTGGCGAAGGGCGTCGCCCAGAGCAACAGCCTCCTCGCGATCACCCGCCCGGCAGCACCGGCGGCCGCCGAAGGCGTGGCGACCCTCACGATGCATGCCGAGCTGGCCGACATGGTGACCAACCTCAGCCCGAACATCCGGACGATCGACTTCAATTATTTCTTCGACTATAAGCGGCCGTCGTTCACCTTCACGAAGCCGCTCGCAGGCAAGAAATACTGCAAGACCTCGCTCACCGTCGAGGCTTCGACCGCCGATCGCGGCACCGCCCCCAACCTCCAGATCATCAAGGCGGAAGTCACCGACGCGGCCGGCAACTGGGTCTCCATGACCAATGCCCCCGCCCTGCCCTCCAATCCATCCACCGGCACCATCGTCCTCGACATCTCCTCCTGGACCGACGGCACCAGATCCGTGAAGGGCCACTGCACGGACCGGGGCAACAACCTGTCGAGCAAGAGTGAATCGGCTGAATCCGGCTCCGATGAGGAGGTGCAGATCGTCGTCGACCGCACCCCGCCCGCCGTGCCGACGCTCATCCTGCCCCTCAACGGCAGCGCCACCCGTCTGCGCAGCCAGCGGTTCAAGTGGAGCCAGTCGACGGATGCCGACCGGTATCTGATCCAGATCGCGGATGACTCGGCCTTCAACAACATCCTCAACCACACCTCGAACACCTACGGCCTCTCGGGCCAGGTCACGATGACGAACGAAGCCACCTTCACCGCCCCGAAGGACGGCACCTACTACTGGCGCGTCGCCGCGATCGAGACGTGCGCCGACGGTTGGAATATCAGTGCCTATTCAACGACCTTCCATGTCCTCGTCGACTCGGTCAAGCCGAAAGTCCTCTCGGTCAGCCCCACCCCCTCGACCGGCAACAAGATCACGACCGGCATGGTGACCTTCACCCTCCGGTTCAACGAGAAGATGGATACCACCATCACCCCCACCGTCACCCTGACCTCGGCCGGCGGCCAGGCAATGCAGGTCGAGCAGATCAGCTTCACCGAAGACACCTGGACCGGCACGACCGTCATCCCGAAGGACAACAGCGCAACCTACGACGGGAACGCCACCATCGCGATCGCCGGCGGCAAGGACCTCGCCGGCAACGAGATGGAAGCCGACTCTACGAACATGGTCGTGATCAACACCGGCCCGGCCTTCGAGATCAAGATCTTCTCGAACCCCGCGCACGAGTATGAAATCATGATCGTCTCCCGCTCCACCGAACCCCTCCAGAGCGCGCCCGCCTGCTCCGTCACCCAGGGCGGATCGGCCGCTCCGGTCACGATGAACTTCCTCAAGGAAAAATACTACGCGGGCTCCTATCGCATCGATCCCGAGCAGGCCGGCAAGGCGTATATCGATCTGACCGGAACCGACCTGCACGGCATGATCGGCAAGGGCTCGGTCCAGTTCACCGTCGCCAACCTCACCCCGGATTCGCGCATCAGCCTCAAGACCGCCGACGGTCTCGCCAGCCTCGATGTGGCGACCGGCACCGTCGCGAAGGCGGCCGGCCTCTACATGCTGTCCCGCAACGACCTCGACAACGGCGGCACCAGGTCCCCGCTCGCGAAGATCCTGCCCTCGCTGCTGAAAAACGCGGTGGCCAACACCTCCTCGCCGGAGCTCGTCGAAGTGCTGCCCCTCGAAGAGGTCGGACCCTCCTCGCTCCGCCTGAACCGCCGCATCTGGTATACGGCCTCGGTCAAAAACCTCAAGCTGAACGTGCCGGCCGACAAGGTCCACCTGTATCGCCAGGTGAACGGCAAATGGATCTTCGTGGGCGGCGCCCTCAAGGGGGAACAGATCGTCGCGCAGCTGGGCGGCCTCGGAAAACTGGCTCTCATGGCTGATCTCAAGCCCCCGACGCTCAGCAACGTCAGCCCCTCCGACCGCACGAAGCTCGAGGATCCGCAGCCCCTGCTGGAAGGCACGCTCAATGACAGCGGCGCCGGTATCGACGCGGCCAGTTTCAAGCTCCTGATCGACGGCGTCGAACAGAGCGGCGCGGCTCTCGAAGCCGACGGCTCCTTCGCCTACCAGCTTGGCAGGCCGCTTCCCAAGGGTGATCACCTGATCGAGGTGACCGCTTCCGACAAGGCCGGCAACGCGATCCGCCAGTCCGTCACCGTCACGGCCCCCGGCCCGTTCGGCATCTCGCAGCTGATCGCGTATCCGAACCCCGTCCGCGGCAACGCGGTCTGGATCACCTACAACCTCGAACAGCGGCCCGACGAGCTGCTCCTGACGATCTACGACGTCTCCGGCCAGCGCGTCGACAAGTTCGACCTGCTCGATGCCAACGGCGGCCAGAGCTCCGGCAAGATCCGGTGGGATCTCACGAATCGCGATGGAGACCGGGTCAGCAACGGGGTTTACATCTACAAGCTCGAAGCGACCAAGAACGGCAAGACCATCAAGTCCCGCGGCAAGCTCGCGGTGCTCCGCTGAAAGAAGGAGACCAACTATGGACAAGCGCATCCTGCTCGCCCTGGCGTTGTCCGTCCCGGCGCTGTTCGGCCTGACCGGCTGCAGCGGCGGCGTGGCGGGTGAAGGCAGCAACACTTACTCGGATACGGCCGGAACGCCGATCGTGCGGTCCGACACCTTCAACGACAAGGGCTGGTCGATGATCTCGGCCGGCCAGTATGAAAGCGCCATCTCGGCCTTCAACCAGGTGCTCGCCGACAGCCCCACCGAGGACGAGGAAGCCGAAGCCAACAACGGCCTCGGCTGGGCCCGCGCCAACCTCGGAACGCTGGCCGACGGCATTCCCTGGTTCGAAAAGGCCACAGCCCTCTCGAGCGACGCCAAGGTCGGCCTCGGGGCAGCCTACATCCAGAAGGGCTCGAAAGCCGACCTGGAAAAGGCCGTCGACATTCTCTACAAACAGCTTGGCGGGGAAAATCCCCACTTCCATTACGTGCCGCGCCGGCCGACCGGCGTCAGCGATGCCGAGGTGCACGCCCTGCTGGCCTACGCCCTCGCCGCCATCGGCCGCAATGATGACGCGATGGACCAGATGGAATACGCCAAGGAGCTCAATCCTTCCTACGAAAATACGACGATCGATCAACTGGGTAAAATGGTCGACTTCCTGCTCCGATAGATAGAGAAACACGGATCAGGAAAAGGGGGCACTCATGAGCCATGTTCGCCCGACAACCGTCGCGCGGCCGGCAGACACCGGTCGTGGACCGCAATCGTTCGCCTCAGGGAATCGGGTCCTGCTTCTGGCTCTGGTGCTCTTCCTGCTCGGCACCGTCACCGGCTGCATCAACTCCTCGAGCCCGATGATGGGGAACGTGAGCGGCAAGGTGTTCGATTCGAACGGCCATGTGCTTCCCGGCGCCCGCGTCGAGATCTACGGCAGCAACAACGCCGTGACGACGGACGAGCTCGGCAGGTATGCCATCACGGGCGTCGAGCCCGGCCAGAAGCGCATCGTCGCCACCTACCAGGGCCGCTCGGTCGTGATCATCGTCGAGATCGTCCGGGGCGAGACCCTGGAGAACGCCGACCTGACCTTCGCCGTCGTCGACGGCCTGCCGCCGGTCATCACGGATGTCGCGGTCGGCAGCCTCACCGAGAACCTCGCGGTGATCAGCTGGGCCACGAACGAGCCCGCCGACTCGCTCGTCGACTTCGCGACCGGCCCGATCGGCGTGGGAACCTACACCTACCTCGCCTCCGATACCGCGATGCTTCTCACCCACGCAATCGAGCTTGGCGACCTGCGCCCCGGCGTGACCTACCACTTCCGCGTCCGGTCGCGTGATTACGCCGGCAACGAGGGCGTTTCCTCGGAATACCAGTTCATGACCCCCTCGGGCGCGGCCCCGGCCACTCCCGGCTCGTTCCGGATCGCCCCGTCCGTCGAGATGGAGCGGCTCGTGCTGACCTGGGCCGCCGGCTCCGAGACCGACCTCGCCGGATACAACCTGTATCGCGCCGAGAGCAGGTCCGGCCCCTTCACCCGGGTGAACGCGAACCCGATCACTTCGACCGCGGCCACCGTCAGCTACCAGGACGAGGGGCTGAAGATCGGCGTGAAATACTATTACTACGTGAAAGCCGTCGACACCGCGCACAACGAGAGCGGCCCGTCCGAAACCCTGTCGATGCTCACCACCGGCACGCTTTCCGAGAACCGCACTTGGCTGCTCACCGAAAGCCCCTACCTCCTCACCGGCGACATCCGCGTGCGGGGCGGCTCACAACTGACGATCGAGCCGGGCGTCGAGGTGAAGTTCGCCCAGACCGACGCACTG
>Ga0116157_10000043_pt1 | contig 143056 bp, 103 predicted proteins | sample AD_UKC048_MetaG_FD_89882 | JGI IMG/M metagenome (GOLD analysis project Ga0116157, IMG submission 89882) | Active sludge microbial communities of municipal wastewater-treating anaerobic digesters from USA - AD_UKC048_MetaG | ecosystem: Engineered > Bioreactor > Anaerobic > Digestate | place... | reverse complement strand
TCTCGGTGCAGGGCGCCGGGGCGTTCGGCCGGCTCAAGTTCGAGAGCGGCGTTCACCGCGTTCAGCGCGTGCCCGCGACCGAGGCGTCGGGGCGCATCCACACCTCGACCGTCACCGTCGCCGTGCTGCCCGAGGCGGAAGAAGTCGACGTGAAAATCGACGAGCGGGAGCTGCGGATCGACGTGTTCCGTTCCTCCGGACCCGGCGGCCAGAGCGTGAATACGACCGACTCGGCCGTGCGCGTCACGCATATCCCCACCGGCATCGTCATCAGCTGCCAGGACGAGAAGAGCCAGCACAAGAACAAGGCCAAGGCCCTCCGCATCCTGCGTTCGAAGCTGCTCGACAACGCCCGGGCCGAGCAGGACAAGGCCCGCGCCGAGGACCGGCGATCCCAGGTGGGCACCGGAGACCGCTCGGAGCGGGTCAGAACCTATAACTTCCCCCAGCAGCGGCTCACCGACCACCGGATCGGCCTGACGCTGCACCGGCTCACCGAGATCGTCGAGGGCGACCTCGACGAGGTGGTCGATGCGCTGATCGAGGCCGACAACCTGCGCAAGCTCGAAGCCGAAGGCGCAGCCGCCGTCTGAACGCCTGATGCTGACGGTTCGCGATCTGATGCGGGAAATGGTCGCCCGCCTCGAGGAGGCCGGCGTGTCCGAACCCCGGCCCGGCGCTTCGCTGCTGCTTTCTGCGATCCTGCGCGTCGAGCGCGGCTTCCTGCCTCTCGTGTATGCCGACCCGGTGACCGAGGAGCAGACGCGTATCGCCCGCGACTGGACGGCCCGACGGTGCCGCCACGAGCCGGTGCAGTATGTCCTGGGACTCTGGGAGTTCACCGGGCGGATGCTGCATGTCGGTCCGGGGGCGCTGATTCCGCGGCCCGAGACGGAGGAGTGGCTGGATCGTCTTGCAGATATTATATCAGACAGAATACATGTGGAGTGGCCCTGGACGTTCGCGGATATCGGCACGGGAACAGGTGCCATCGGGTTGAGCCTGGCCTCCCGGTTCGCCAACGCGTTCGGCCTGCTCACGGATCTCTCTCCTGATGCGCTCGGGTGGGCGAAGCGGAATCTCGGGGTGTTTCCCGAAGCCGCCGGCCGTGTGGCCCTCGTGCAGGGGGACCTGACGACGATGCTGCGAGAAGGCGCACTCGACCTGCTCGTCTCGAATCCCCCCTACATATCCCGGGATGAGATGGCCGGCCTGATGCCGGATGTGAGGGACTGGGAACCCGCTCTTGCCCTCGACGGGGGAATCGGCGGGCTCGAGCCCTACCGGCTGCTGCTGGCCGATGCCCTTCGCGTGGTGCGGCACGGCGGCCTGGTTGCGGTCGAGCACGGCCACGGGCAGCGCCGGGCTCTCCTGGATCTTGCCGAACCCGCGCTCGAGCCCATCGAGATCTTCAGCGACGTGGCGGGCCTGGAACGATGCCTCGTCTGGAGACGAAGATGATATGAAGCAAACGACAAGGACGATTCCCGAACTCCTCGCCGAGCCGGCCCTCTGGGCGGCCTTTGTCGCGGATATGCAGAGCGGCGGCGTGGCGGTGCTGCCAACGGACACGCTGTATGGGCTTGCGGCGGATGCCGGGAGCCCGGCCGGGGTGCGGGCGATCTACGACGCGAAGGGGAGGGGGGAGGAAAAGCCCCTGATCCTTTTCCTGCCCGATGCCGAAGGTCTCTCCAGGCTCGGCATTACCCCGGAACCGCGTGTGCGGCGGCTTCTCGACCGCCACTGGCCAGGGGGATTCACGGCGGTGTTCGCCCTGTCAGGGCGTCCGCTGCCGGCGTTCGAGTTTCCCAGCCTCGGTGTCCGCGTGCCGAACCATCCGGAGTTGCTCCAATTGCTGCGCAGATACCCGGGCGGCCTGTTGACGACGAGCGCGAACAAATCCGGGCTGCCGCCGCTTCCGGATGCCGCTTCCATCATCGAGACGTTCGGGCCGGCCGTGGCCTGGGTGCTGGATGGCGGTCGTCTCGAACCATCGCCGCCATCCACCGTTGCCGACGTGTCCGTCTGGCCCCCCCGCATTCTCCGGCAGGGAAAGATTCTGCTGGATCTTTCCTGATTTTCCACCGCTCCGGTCCGGGTATGGTAGAATGAGCGCCGCCGAACAGCCATGAACAAGATTCCGCTTCAGACGAGACTCATCATCCTGCTCGTGATCGCCCTGCTGATCCCGATCGCGGGGGCGAACATGATCCTCTGGAAAGCGCGCCAGGTGACCGACCAGCGCAGCGTCGTCCTCGCCATCAAAGCGCTTCCCGGACAGGCCGAATCGAAACTCGATATCATCGAATACGTCGATTCCTCCCAGAACAAGCTGCGACTGCTCGATGAAGGCCTCGAGCGGCTTGCATGGTGGTCGCGGGTGTATCTGATCGGATCGATCGTCTTCCTGCCTCTCGCCGTGATGGCTTTCCTGGGCTTCGTTTCCGTCGTCCTCGGGCCCCTGCGGGACGTCCTCGACCGACTGTCCCAGTTCCGGAACGACGGCACCCCGGCGAAGGAGGTCGACCTCCTCGCCTGCGCCTCCGAGTTCGATCGGTTCCTGGTGACGGCTCGCAACGTCCTCAGCGAGACGCGGTCGATCGCTTCGGAGCTGCGGATCAAGCTCGAACCGCTGACGAACATGGTTGTGTTTTCCGACGAGAACGTGAGCGCCTTCTTCACGGATGTCCAGGAAATATCGCGTAGTTCTAATTATATAGCAAACACTCTTGAATCTACAACGGCGAGCATCCAGGAAGTCTCGACGTCCGCGCAGACGATCGCCGATCGTTCCCAGAAAGCGGCCCAGGACAGCGGTGAGGCGTCGAAGGTCGCTTCGTCCGGAGGCTCCGCCGTCACCGAGACGATCGGCACGATGGAGGCGGTCAAGGACGAGGTGCTCGCCCTCGAGGATGTCATCGAAAATCTGAACTCGGCCAGCAAGCAGATCGGCGAGATCGTCAACACGATCACGAACATCGCCTACCAGACGAACCTGCTCGCCCTGAACGCCGCCATCGAGGCGCCCCGCGCGGGGGAGCACGGCCAGGGCTTCACCGTCGTCGCCGAGGAGGTTCGCAAGCTGGCCGAAGAGTCGGGCGAGGCGGCCGAGGATATCGGCAAGAAGGTCAAGGGGATGCTCGAGAAGACCGGCATCGCCGTCCAGACGATCAACAAGGGCACGACGAAGGTCATCGACGGCGTCAACGTGGCCAACGTGGCCGGCAACAACCTCACCCTGATCGTCTCCTCGGTCACGAACGTCAACCGCATGATCCAGGAGATCAGCAACGCCAGCCGGGAGCAGTCGGCCAATATCGACTCCCTGCGCCACAGTATCGAAAGCATCTCGGGCGCGACGAAAATCACGTCCGAAGGCACGAAACGCGTCGCGAGCGCCGTCAACGAGCAACTCAATTATATTCGCCAATATGTAGCCACGACGAAGGAGCTGCTGACCCTCGTCCAGCTCATGGGCGACATGCTCGACAAGTTCAACTTCCGCTGACCCCCGCACCGGAACCGCGCATCCCCCTATCTCGCATAGGCACAATGGGCGCGGGTGTCGTTCCGTCACCCTCCGCGTCCAGGGCAACCTGAGGAGCTGGATGGGTCGGAAACTCCAGCAAAAGGAGAGTATCTGGATTTCATCTGCGCCATCTGCGTCATCTGCGGATCGGTTCTCGTCGCGAAATGCGTGTCGTCCTGCGGTGATTCGTTTCTTCCGGCTCCCGGGAGGTGTTTTTTCGATCGGGGGTCAGGGTTTGGCTGCAATCTGCCGATGATCTGACTGGAGGCTCATCATGTCCCAGCGTCCCTTACTGTCCCTTTCACTCGAAGAATTCTCCGCCGAACTCGAGACCATCGGTCTGGAGCCGTTCCGCGCCCGTCAGGTGTGGGAATGGATCTTCCAGAAACAGGTGTTCGAGTTCGATGCCATGACCAACCTGTCGAAGGATGCCCGGGCGAAGCTCACCGAGCGGTTTCCCTCGATCCTGCCCCGCGAGGCCCAGCGGCTCGTCGATCCCGACGGCACCGTCAAGATCGCGGCGGCCCTCGCCGACGGCGAACGGGTCGAGGCGGTCGCGCTTCCCGGCGACGAGGAAGAAGGACTGACCTTCTGTCTTTCGACCCAGGCCGGCTGCCCGATCGGCTGCGCCTTCTGTCGGACGGGGGCGGGCGGGTTCCGCCGCCACCTGACGCGGGACGAGATCCTGCTCCAGGTGCTCATGCTGATCCGCGCCATGCGCCGCAAGCCCACGAATATCGTGTTCATGGGCATGGGCGAACCATTCCTCAACCGCGTCGCCCTGTTCGGGGCGATCGACGTGATGACCAATCCCAAGGGACTCGGTCTCGCCACGCGCCGGATCACGATCTCGACGGCCGGCGTCGTCGACGGCATCCGGGAACTGGCCGAGCGACCCGGTGAAGTGAACCTCGCCGTATCGCTGCATGTGGCCGACGACAAGACGCGCGACCGGCTCGTTCCGATCAACCGCAAGTATCCGCTCGCGAAGTTGCGGGCCGCCGTCGCCGGGTATATCGAGCGCACGGGCCGCCGCGTGACCTTCGAGGTCGTGTTGCTGAAGCAGGAGAACGACCAGCTCAACGACGCTCTCAACCTGGCCGCCTTCTGCGAGGGGCTGACCTGCCACGTGAATCTGTTGCGGTTCAACGCGTTTCCGGGTTCACCCTTCAAGCCCTCCGACGAGGCGACGGAAAAAGAGTTCAGGAAAGTGCTCAAGAAAGCCGGTATCCCGGTGACGGTGCGCCGTTCCCGCGGTCAGACGATCCTGGCGGCCTGCGGCCAGCTTTCTGGAAAAACGGGGAAGTAACCGATGGCGAAGAAAGAATCCTGCCTGCTGATCCTGGTCAAGATGGTGCTGTTGATGGCCCTTCTCGTGGCCGGTGTCATCGCGGGCGTTTTCTACGCGAAGGACCGGCTCAACGAGTTCTTCAACCGCGGCGACAACGTCGAGGTGCCGGATTTCCGCGGCAAGCACCTCCTGACCGTGTTCAAGGAAAAGCCGGCCGAGCTGATCATCGAGAAGCGCGATGAGAAGTTCGATCCGCGCTATCCCAAGGACTATGTCATCGCGCAGTATCCCGATCCGGGAACGCGCGTGAAGCCGAACAAAAAAGTGTTGCTCACGATCTCGATGGGCAGCAAGATGGTTGCGGTGCCCGATCTGGTCGACAAGAGCCCGCGTGAGGCCGAACTGGCGCTGCTCAATGCACAGCTCAAGGAAGGAAATCGCTCCTACATCGCCACTTCGCGCGTTCGCCGGGATCGCATCGTCGCCCAGTCTCCGCTTCCCTCGAACGAGCGTGAAACGCAGGGCAACGTCGATCTGCTGGTCAGCCTCGGAACCGGCCAGTCCCGTTCCCCGCTGCCGAGCCTGATCGGAAAGACCCTTCCCGACGCGAAGACCAATCTCCAGGGGTGGGGGCTCCGTGAAGGGAAGATCCTGTTCCGGCGCGATCCGAACCGGCCGAAAATGCAGGTCATCGCCACCCGACCTACGCCATACGAGCAGGTTGCCGAAGGGACGCCCGTGGACCTGTTGGTTTCGAACGGCAGTGACCCCGACACCGGCTCTGCCGAGGAGTTCAAGCGGTTCGAGTTCGTCGATGCGGCGCCCATCCAGAGTGAGTCGGCTGAGCCGGCGGCAAAAACGGCGGACAAGCCCGCTGCCAAGCCCGCAAAGCCTGCCGACGTGCCGCCGCCCCCGCGCATCCTGCTGGCCGACGAACCGGAGCCGGAAGTGCCGCCCCAGGTTCTTCCCCCGGTGCCCGAGCCGGCCGCCGAAACACCCGCTCCGGCAGCCGTTCCCAAGGCGACGGTGACTTTCGTGATGCCCGACGGGTTCATGCCCAAGGAAGTCAAATTCTTCCAGGTGTCTCCGCAGGGCCGCCAGCAGGTGTATGCCGGCACCCACAAGCCGCTCGATCAGATCCGGGTCGACGTGCCGCGGATTCCCGACAGCAAGGTGCAGATCTACATCAACGACGTGCCGATCGAAGATCGGCCGGTCCAGTGACGAAGCGCCCGCGGCCAACCGCGAGAGACGTGGGGAGGCAGATGCCATCATGATTGGAACGATCATCAACGACAAATTCGAGATCAAGCAGACGCTCGCCGAGAGCCACATGTACGATGTCTACCAGGCGGTCGAGCGCGAGACCGGCATGCCGGTCGCCGTCAAGCTGCTTCATGCCGAAATGGCCGAGAGCCAGGAGCGGGTGAAGGCGTTCAGCGAGGAAGTGCGCATGATCGCCGGCCTGAACCACCCCTCCCTCGCCCAGGTGCTCGATTTCGACGTCCACGACGGCCGCCCCTACTGCGTCACCGAGTTCATCGAAGGGAAGGATCTGCGCGACGGGATTCGCGGGGACCGGCCGATCTCCTTCTTCGACGCCTGCCGTGCGATCCAGCAGCTTGCCGTGCTGCTCCAGCACGCGTGCGATCAGAAACTGGCCGTGCGGACGATCAAGTTGTCGAACATCCTGCGCACGAACACCGGCCTGGTCAAAGTGCTCTCTTTCTCGCTGCCCCGGCTGCGGCTGGTTGGCGGTGCCGGCGACGAGACTGGCGGTATCCAGTCCGATCTCTTCTTCCTCGGAACCACGCTGTTCGAGCTTCTTGCCGGGGAATCTCCGATGCGAAAGCGCGGCGGCATCAACGAAATATGGGATGACAAGCTACGGCAGGCACTCCGGATCCGGCACTCTCAGTTGACCCCCGAACAGATCGACATGGTCGTCGCGTTCGTCGAGCGCACGCTGACCCGCGAAGTGAAGAACCGGTTTTCGGATCACGCGGCTTTCCTGATCGGCCTGTCAGATCTGATGCACGTTTCGGGCGATGCCGAGCGCAACGAGCGCGATCTGAAGCGCCGACGCCTTTCCAACGCCTCGGACGTCGTCGATGCCTTCAACGGCCGGATGGCCCAGACAACGGCCGCCGCCGTCGGGGCGGTTCCAGCCCCCGCGCTCCAGGCGGCGAACGAGGGTGGATCGATGGCCGCCGCGGCCCGCCGCACGGGCGGGGCAAAGGTGGTTCCTCTCACCAGATCCGCGACAGCCACCGCTTCGACGGCCGGGACCGGCGTCGGCTTCGTCGGCTCCGCCGCGCTGGCCGTCGCTGCCGAGACCGAGCCCTCTCCCGCTTCGACTCTCTGTCCGGCCGAGGAGATGCAGCTTCGCGGAGATCGCGAGGGGGCGGCGAAACCCGTTCTGCGGCTCTTGAACTCGGCCAAAGATCGGGCCGAAGCGGCTTCTCCGACGGGAAAAATATGGCAGAATATTGAAGAGCAGCCGTGGGTCCGTCATCCCTACGCCACGATCGGCATCGGCGGCTTCCTGCTCGTCGTGTTCGTGCTGCTCCTGATCTTCTGGTGAGCCGTCGATGAAACGACCGATCCTGATCGCCCCCTCGGTTCTTTCCGCGGATTTCGCCCGGCTTCACGAAGGTCTCGCCGCAATCGAGACGTCGGGAGCCCACTGGGTGCATCTCGACGTGATGGACGGCCACTTCGTGCCGAATCTCACCTTCGGCCCGCCCGTCATCGCCGCTCTGCGGCCGCATTCCCGGCTGCCGTTCGACGTGCATCTGATGATCGAAACCCCGCAGGAGTGGCTGTCGGCGTATCGGGATGCCGGTGCCGATCGTATCACGTTCCATCTCGAGGCGTGTCGCCATTCCCAGCGGTACCTGACGCGTGTCCGTGAACTCGGAGCGGCTTCGGGCATCAGCCTCAATCCGCAGACGTCGCTCGATGGCCTGGAATACCTGCTCGATGTGTGCGACCAGGTGCTGATCATGACCGTGAATCCGGGATTCGGCGGACAGGCGATGATCGAGCCGGTGCTCGGGAAGATTGCCCGGCTCCGCGAGATGATCGACCGTCTGGGCACGAAGACCCTGATCGAAGTTGACGGCGGCATCGACCGGAAATCCGCGCGAAAGATTATCGATGCCGGTGCCGATGTATTGGTTATGGGTTCTGCGTTTTTCCGAGATCAGGATAAATCCGGACTTGTGAGGGACGTCACGGCGCTCGCCACCTGAACGCCCCCGGAGGTGTGATGCTGGAACGACCGAAGGCTCTGCCCGAACTGCTCTCCTCGCTGGAGGAGCAGTGTCGTCTTGCGCCCGGGGATCTCGGTCTTCTTCAGAAGCTTGGCCGGCTGTATGTGCGGCAGGGAGCGTTCACCGAGGCGGCCGCGACGTATCGCCAGCTTCTGGCGATCGATCCGGCCCAGGTGACGGCGCTGGTCGAGCTGGGCATCTGTCTTGCCCGCCTTGGCTGTCATGATGAGGCGACCTTCTCGCTCGAACGGGCGCTGGAGATTCAGCCGCAGTCCTACTATGTCCTGCTTGCCTTCGCCAAGCTCAGCGAGCTGGCGGGAAACATCGAACGGCAACTCACCTTCCTGATGCGGGCCGCGAATGCCGCACCCGACAGGGCCGACATCCGTCTCGCCCTGGGGGAGTTGCTGCGTCGCCACGGGGATTTCGCGGGGGCGGCGACCCAGTATGAAAAAGCGATCGAGATCACTCCCGATCTCGAAGCGGCCAGGTTCGGCCTCGCGGTTCTTCACATGCGCCGTGACCGCTTGAACGAGGCGATGGAGCAGTTCCGCCAGATCGTTGCCCGCAACCCCAGCGCCCACGATGCGCAGTTCAACCTTGGCCAGTGCCTGTATCGACAGGGAAAGTATGCTCTCGCGGCCGTTTCGCTCACGGCGGCGATGCGGGGGATGCCGGAACATCCGGCGGCGATGCTGATGCTGGCCCGCTGCCGGTATCAGCTTGGCGATGCCGACCGGGCTCTCGTGATGATGGAGCGGCTGACCGAGCTCCAGCCTCAGAATCTCGAGCTGCTCGAGGAGCTGGGCCGTCTGTACCGCCAGGTCGGTGAAACCGACGCCGCGCGCGACGTGTATGCCCGGCTGGTCCGGCGTCATCCCGAGCGGGCCGCGTATGCCGTCACCCTGGCCGAGATCCTGAAAGAATCACGCAAATACGCCGAGGCGGCCGAAATACTCGAGGAGATGTTCCGGCATCATCCCGGCCATCTGGAAGGGCATCGGCTGCTCGGGGACGTCCTGTTCGAGCGCGGCCGTCTCAAGTCGGCCCTCGAGGAATACCGCAAAACCCTGATGGTGCGCGAGACCTTCGAGCCGGGCCTGCGCGGCGCCGCGCTGGTGCTGCGCGCGCTTGGGGACCGGAAGGCCGAATACGAGATGCTCACCCGCCTGATGACCTGCGGCGAGTTGCTGCCTGCCGACCTGTTCCGGCTCGGTCAGCTCGAGCGCGAGCTCGGGAACCCGACCAGCCTCGACCGGTTCCGCCGGGTCGCGGAACTCGCTCCCGAAACGGATCTGGCGCGCGAAGCCGAATACTACATCAGGCACAATACCAAGGCCGCCTGATTCGTACGGTTCCCCGTCTGCGGCCTGGTGGCGCTGCGTTTCACACAGAGGCACCAAGACACGAAAGGTTGACGAACCACAGAGGCACCGGGACACAGAGAAAACGCTTCTTCCCAACTCTGTGTCTGGTATGTGGGTTTCGTCACAAGAACCGATCCGCAGATGAAATCCTGAGCATCTTCAGCAATGGAGTTTGCGGCGCATACGGAAAATCAGGTGGTTCCAGGTATATGCTCCAGACAATTCTTCCGTTGCTCTTCGTCTGCGGATGCGGTCCCGGGATCTGCAATTTCAGCGGAAATTCGTGGGAAGGATGGTTCGTGATCAGCGTGTTTCGGCGTGGCGGCAGGGGTGGAGAAGGCCGGACATCAGGAGCTGGTCGGCCAGGACGCAAGCGGCCATCGCCTCGGCGATCGGGATGACGCGGGGGGTGAAGTTCCGGTCGAACCGGCCCTGGTAGGCCATGGTGACCGGCTCCCGACGCCCGGCATGAACCGTCCGCTGGGGCGTCAGGATGGTCGGGGTGGGTTTGACGGCCAGCCGGAACACCAGCTCGCCCCCCGTCGATATCCCCCCGAGCACGCCCCCGCAATTATTGCCATCAGTATATATCTTGCCGTCTTCATCGCAGCCGAACGGGTCGTTGTGTTCGCTGCCGGTCATGCGGGCGGCCTCGAAGCCTCGTCCCGTCTCGACCCCCTTGACGCCGCCGATCGAGAGGAAGGCCCGGCCCAGATCCGCGTGCAGTTTGCCGAACACGGGACGGCCGATGCCTGCCGGGACGCCGGTGATCCGGAGCTCGATGATGCCGCCGGTGCTTTCCCCGCGCTCGCCTAGCTCAAGGGCTTTGCTCCGTGCGGCTTCGAGCGAGGCGGCATCCGTCACGGGCAGACCGGCGAGCTCCAGGATGCGGCCGTCGAACCGGATGCCGAGGTCATGGATCAGTTTCCGGGCAACGGCTCCGGCCGCGAGCCGGGCGATGCATTCGCGGCCCGAAGAACGGGAGCCGCCCCGGTAATCGGTGTGACCGAACCGGGCGAGCCAGGTGAAATCGGCATGGCCCGGCCGGAGCGTGTCGCGGCCGGCCTCGTAGGAGAGGGGGCGGGCATCGTTATTCCAGATGATGATCGAGATCGGCGTGCCGATCGTTTTCCCTTCGAACAGCCCCGAGAGGATCTCGAACCGGTTGGTCTCGCCTCGGGGCGTTCCGAGGTCGTGATCGGGGACATCCCGGTCGAGCTGGGCGCGGATGTCGGAAGGTTCGAGGCTCAGCCCCGCGGGGCAGCCGTCGATGACGGCACCCAGAGCCGGTCCGTGTGATTCCCCCCAGGTCGTGATCCTGAACAAGGTTCCGAAACTGTTCGACATGGCTGCTGCTTTCCCGGCTGCGAACGGCTGCCGACACATGCTAGAATGATTCGCGACGATTGTAGCAGATCCCATCCGGTCTCCGAAAGGGTCCCTCATGAATCCGCAGGACGAGCGCCGACTCGAGACGATTCTCGCCGAGGCCCGGGCTGTTGGCCGGCTTCCCGACGACGCCCGCCCCCTCATCCGGGAGATGTTTGAGCGCAGCCTGACCGAGAACATCCCCGACTGGCTCCTGGATGGCCTTGCGGCGCTTCCCGGCGAAGTCGGGTTCATCCGGGACTGCCTCGCGGCGCAGGAAGAGGCCATCCGCCGGGAAATGGCGCAGGTGTGCGCGCCGGACAACGGCCCGTTTCTCGAGCTCCTTCGCCGGATAGGCGAGTTCCAGGCGTCAGGGGAAGTGGAGTCGGTGCTGGAGCGATCCCGGGCGGTCGACCCCGCTCTTCGTGGAGCGGCTCTGCTCCGCCTGGGGGAATGCCGCGCCGAAGGGGTCGGCCAGCGGATTCTCGAGGGATTCCTCGATCCCGAGCCGTACGTACGGAAGTGCGCGGTCGAAGCCGTGTTTTTGAGTCTCGGCGGCCGGGGCGTGAACGCGTTCGAGCGGTTGCTCGAAACGGAGCGGGATCCCGAGGTGCGTCAGGCGGCCGTGATCAGCCTCGTGCGCTCCGGGCCGGTGGGGCAGCGCGTGCTCGAGCGCATCAGGCCGTCGCTGACCCGAAGCGAGCAGAATTATACCATGAGAAATATATCGGTCTGATTACCAGCCGAATCCGCCGGTCCAGACACAGGCGGCGATCCCCGCGAGATTCCAGAAAAACATCGCCGTCACGGCTGCGTTTCGTGCGGTTGCGCCCGTTTTCAGGGCGGGCAGAAGGGCAAGGGCGAGGAGGAGCGGGAACAGGCCCCCGAGGTGAAAGGTGCTCACGAGTCCCGCCGTGGCCGCTCCGAACCAGGTCAGCGGCTGAAGTTGGGGGTGCCGAAGCCGGATGATCATTCCGGCGACGACTCCGCCTGCCAGGGCGACGCCCCAGGCTGCTGCGTTCACCGGAGCCACGAGGAGGCCGAGCAGGAGACGGTAGCCGAGAGGCCAGAGGAAGGGGCTTGGCGAGACGGCTTCCTGCCGCAGGTGCATGATCGAGACGATGAGCCAGATGAGCGACCAGGCGGCGGTGGCGACGAACGCCGGCGACAGGCCGTGGTGGGCGAACGCGCTTCCCGTCAGTGCCGCGGCGGTCGCCTCGACGAGCGGATACTGGATCGAGATCGGGGCGCGGCAGTACCGGCACCGGCCCAGCAGGAGCACCCAGCCGAAAACGGGGATCAGATCGAGCGGTGACAGCTGGTGCTTGCAGTGGGGGCAGCAGGAGGGCGGGAATACGACGGACCGGCCCTCGGCCATGCGCAGGATGACGACATTGCTGAAACTGCCCAACAGGCTTCCGAGCATCGTGAAGAAGACGGTCAGGAATGGCTGGAGCAGATCGGGGGCGAGGGGCGCGGATTCCGGCATGTGCCAAGGCTAGCAGGAAGCGGGAACCGCGTCAAAAGAAAAAAGGGCGAAATTGCTTTCGCCCTTCTTCACCCAAAGAAACAGTTACCTGTTGTCTTCGACCCAGCCGTGGACCGTGCAGTAGATACGACCCTGACCGGTAAGGTCAGCGCCGTTGTAGCTGCAGTTGGTTTCAGGCTTGGAGATGCCGCCCTTCAGGTAGTTGTTCGTGGACAGCTTGGAAATGACGGCGTCGCTCATGGTGCTTTCCATATTCGAGTTGTCCATGTTGTACATCTCGATGGCGCCCAGGAGAACGCGGATGTTGGCGTAGCACGCCTTTTCGCGAGCCTGCTCACGAGCCTTCCGGAAGTTCGGGATGGCGATGGCCGCCAGAATACCGATAATGGCAATAACGATCATAAGTTCAATCAGGGTGAAACCACGTCGCTTCATCATAGTTTTCACCTCCTTTCTTTTCATCTTTCCCATCTCAAGAGTACTGATGGTTGCTGCGGGTGTCAAGGTACCCCGTGGGCCGGCGCGGGAAGGGCTTCGTCAGCCCTTGAGCATGCGCTCGAGCTCCTTCGGGTGCATCGTGTGGATCATGGCTTCCTCGAGGGTGATGTCGCCGCGCATGTAGAGGTCGCGCAGGGACTGCTCGAAGGTGATCATGCCTTCGTTCTGGCTGGTCTGCATGATGGTGTAGAGGCCGGAGATCTTCTGTTCACGGATACAGTTCGCCACGGCGGGGTTGCCGGTCAGCACCTCGCAGCAGACGACTCGGCCCTTGCCGCTCGCGATCGGGAGGAGCTGCTGGGCGACGACGGCTCGCAGGGTGAACGAGAGCTGGGACCGGATCTGCGGCTGTTGGTGGGGCGGGAAGATGTCGATGATGCGGTTGATCGTCTGGGCGGCATCCGTCGTGTGCAGGGTGCCGAAGACGAGGTGGCCCGTTTCGGCCATCGTCAGGGCCGTGCTGACGGTTTCGAGATCGCGCATTTCGCCGACGAGGATGACGTCGGGGTCTTCGCGCAGCACGTGGCGCAGGGCCTCGCTGAACGAGTGGGTGTCGATGCCCAGCTCGCGCTGGTTGACCACCGACCGCTTGTGGTAATGCAGATACTCGATCGGGTCCTCGACCGTGATGATGTGGCACCGCTGCTCTTCGTTGATGATGTTGATCAGCGAGGCGAGCGAGGTCGATTTGCCCGACCCCGTGGGGCCGGTGAACAGCACCAGGCCCTTGTGCAGTTTCGTGAACTCGCGGATCTTCGCGGGGAGGCGCAGCTCCTCGATCGTGGGGATCTTGGTCGGGATGACGCGGAACGCCGCCCCGATGCAGCCGCGCTGTTTGTAGACGTTGACGCGGAATCGGCCGAAGCCGTGGACCGAGTAGGAGAGATCGAGTTCGAACTTCTCCTCGAACTCCTTCTGCTGCTCGGCGGTCAGCATGTTGTAGATCAGAGATCGCGTATCCATCGGCGTCAGCACGTCGAGATCCGTGGGGACCAGTTCGCCGTCGACGCGGATGACGGGAGGAGTGCCGACGGTGATGTGGAGATCCGAGGCCTCGTTTTCGATGACCAGATTCAGTAGATCGTTGAGGACGAACATTCCCTGACACTCCTGTTCAGAACAGCTTCTTTGTTATATATCTCTAACAATTTGTAATGGCGATCAGTGCTCGCCCATCGTGACGCGGACGACTTCCTCGATCGAGGTGACCCCGAGCAGGGCCTTGCGCAGAGCCGATTCGCGCAGGGACAGCATGCCTTCGTCGATGGCCTGCTTGCGGATGTCATCCGTCGAACCGCCGTTCAGGATGATGTCGCGGAGGCGCTCGGACATGATCATGACTTCGTAGACGCCGACGCGGCCTTTGTTCCCTGAATTGTTACAGGTCTCGCAGCCTTTGCCCTTGTAGAACAGCATGTTCTTGTCGTTGATGTGGGGCAGTTCGAGGCGGCGCAACAGTTCGGCGGTGATGCCGAACTGGGAGATCTGTTCGGCGCGCGGCTTGATCTCGTATTTGCAGTCCTTGCAGATCTTGCGCACGAGACGCTGGGCCTGGACGAGCAGAACCGAGGTGGTGACCATGAACGGCTCGATCCCCATGTTGCAGATGCGGCCGATCGTCGACGGCGCGTCGTTCGTATGCAGCGTCGAAAGCACGAGATGGCCCGTCATCGATGCCTTGATGGCGATTTCCGCCGTTTCGAAGTCGCGGATCTCGCCGACCATGATGATATTCGGATCCTGGCGCAGGAAGGAGCGCAGCGCGGCCGCGAAGTTCAGCCCGATTTCGGGTTTGCACTGCACCTGATTGATACCGGGCAGCATGTATTCGACGGGGTCTTCGGCCGTCATGATGTTGCGGTCGATCGTGTTGAGCGAGGTGAGGGCCGAGTAGAGGGTCGTCGTCTTGCCGGAACCCGTCGGGCCCGTGACCAGGGCGATGCCGTAGGGCGAGGCGATGCCCGCCCGGAACCGTTTCAGCGTCTCGGGTTCGAAGCCCAGATCCTCGAGATTGACGCGCAGCGAGGTCTGGTCGAGAATGCGCATGACGATCTTTTCGCCCCAGATGACCGGCAGGATCGAGACGCGAAGGTCGATCATGCGGTTGGCGACCTTGATCTTGATGCGGCCGTCCTGGGGAAGGCGCTTCTCGGCGATGTTCAGCGACGACATGATCTTGATACGCGACGTGATGGCCGCGGTCGCCTTCTTGGGCGGGGACATGGCGGTGAACAGGACGCCGTCCTGGCGATACCGGATGCGGAGCTCTTTTTCGAAGGGCTCGATATGGATGTCGGAAACGCCGTTCTGAACGGCCTGCGAAATCACGAGGTTGCACAGCCGGATGATCGGGGCGTCGTTTTCGCCGAGCTCACCGAGCTGGTCGAGATCATCGCCGCCGCCGCCGGCCTCGCCCTCCTTGCCGATGTCGTCGAGTTCGCCCATCAGCTTGTCCTGCTGGGCGACCGCTCCGTAGGCATCCTGGAGGGCTTTGTTGATGTCGCTCTGCGTGGCGACGACCGGCTTGACCATCAGGCCCGTCATCAGCTGGATGTCGTCGATCGCGATGATGTTCAGCGGATCGACCATCGCGACGGTCAGCTTGTTGCCGACCTTGTTGATCGGGATCAGCATGTGCCGCTTGGCGATGTGCTCGGGGACGAGCTTGGCGATGACCGGGTCGATCAGGTAGTTCGAAAGATCGATGTAGGGGATCTTGAGCTGCTTGGAAAGGATCTGGACGATGTCATGCTCGGTGACGAGATGCATCTCGACCAGCACGGCGCCCAGGCGCTTGCCGCTCTTCTTCTGGAGCGCCAGGGCCTGTTGAAGCTGTTCTTCATTGATGAGGCCTTCGGCGATGAGGGCATCGCCCAGGCGCATCTTCTTCGCCGCATGCTGGATGTCAGTCATTCCTGCAAGTTCCTTCCTATGCGCGGATGAGGGTGGCCACGGCCTGGCGCATCGCGCCTTCGGGAGCCGGCCGCCCCGTGAGAAGGGCATACGCCGCGACACCCTGCCGGATCAGGAGTTCGGTCCCGTCGATGACACGGCCGCCGGCCGCCCGCGCCGCTTGCAGCAGGCGGGAGGTGGGTGCGTAGTTCATGTCGATGTACACGGTCCGGGCTCCGTTCAGTTCGTTCAACGCGTCGAGGCGATCGTCCGGATGCCACCCCAGAGAGGTGGCATTCACAATCATATCGGCATGACGCAGGACATCCGAGAGAGGGCTCTCTTCCCAGGAGGTCGGGATGATACGGGTCGTTCCCGTGGGGAAGGGCGTTTTCAGGCGATCCCGACTCCTATTCGCCCAATATACCACGGGAGTTTCTCTTTGGCAAAGAGACCAGAGAACGGCCAGCGCGGCCCCGCCGGCGCCCAGAAGAACCGGTCGGGAAGGCCGGGGAAGCGTTTTCAGCAGGTCGAGAAATCCCTCTGCATCCGTATTCGCACCGGCCATACCGCCGTCTTCGGGAAACCAGAGCGTGTTCACGGCCTGGATTGCCGTCGCCGCCCCGCAAGGTTTCGTACAAAGCCGGAACGCGGCTTCCTTGTGAGGGCGCGTCACGTTCAGGCCCGCCGCCCCGATGGCCTGGAGACCGTGCAGAGCCGCTTCCAGACCGGTCGGCGGAACGCGCAGCGCAAGATACACGGCATCGATCCCGTCCATCCCGAAGGCGGCATTCCACATGGCAGGGCTCAGGGAATGCCCGACGGGATCGCCGAGAAGGCCGTACAGACGTGTGCGGGGGGTGATGTCCATCGACACGAAGGCCCCGGATCGTCACCGGGGCCCGCTTTCGTTCAGGAAAAGCTCTTGACCGCTTCTTCTTCGGTTTCGAAAATCTCGAACACCTTGGTCAGTCGGGTCAGCTCGAACAGCTCCTGGACGGCCGGCGAAAGCTGGATCAGCTTCAGATCGCCCTTGGATTTTTTGACCTTCTTGAGCGTTGCGGCGACGACGCCGAGGCCCATGCTGTTCAGGTAATTCACTTCCTTGAAATCCATGATCAGCTTGGACTGCCCTTCGGCGACGATCTGGTCGATCTTGTCCTTGAAATCGTTGACGGTCTCGGTGCCGATTTCGCCACGGAGGACGATCAGCACGATGCCGTCCGCTTTGGGTTTCAGGTCGATCTTCAGTTCCATATATCCTCCCGGGGTGCTCCATGGTTGAGCGAATCCAACGATATCGTATTTTCCCCCCCGTTGCAAGACGGTCGGAAACGCCGCTTCACCCGCGGTTTGTCGGGTGACTGCCGCGGGTGAAACGGGGAAAGGAGAACGGGATCAGAACTGCTTGGAAGCAGACATCCGGTGGGCTTCGCCCAGCGTCTCGTCGACATACGAGTAATCGAACCGCCACGTGTCGAGCTTGAAGCTTGCGCCCAGGGTCAGATCGCCGGCCTGGCTGCCCATGCGGACGGCGGCATTGTCGTTCAGCCAGAACTCGGTGCCGGCGCGGAACTTCGCATCGAGATGCTCGACCTTGTTCAGATCGACGGCAACCGTCATGCGGTCCGACGTCTTGTACGAGGCGCCGAAGGTCGTGGTGACCGGCACGCGGTCGGAGTGGCCGCTATCGGTGTCCCACTTCAGGCTTTCGCCGATGTCGCGGATCGACAGGCCCAGCATGCCGCGATCGGACGACTTGTACAGGAAGCCCAGATCCAGACCCCAGCTGTCGGCCGAGTTGGTGAACAGATCCTGGTTCAGCCGCTTCACGTTCACGCCGCCGTACAGCCGCTCGCCCAGTTTGCGGGCATACGTGCCGAACGTCGCCGTTTCGGTGTCGTCGAAATAGCTGAAGATATACACAGGGGCCCCGGCCGTGTAGCCGCCGTTCTGGTCCGTCATCGGGTTGCCATCGGGCCTCACACGGGTTTCGGGGATGCCGTCGATCCCGAACCGGATGTGGGAAAGGGCGACCGTGTATTTTTTCTTCCCCGCCTCGTCCTTCATCACGTGGGCGTAGTTCAGGAAGTTGTACGTGCGGTCGAGGGTCAGGTTGGCGTGCATGAAGGAGGCTTCGGACTTTTCGAGCGTCGCGAGGCCGGCGGGGTTCCAGAACGCCGCCGTCGAGTCGTCGGCGATGGCGGTGAACGCACTGCCCATGCCGAGGGCGCGCGCACCGACGCCCATCTTCAGAAACGCTCCGGCCTGGCCGGCCGAATCCGCTGAGACGGGCACGGCGGACGCGACGACCAGCGCGGCGAGGAGGAGAAGGTTGCGGATCTTACTCATGTGATTCCCCCTTGGAAAACGATGAGACTGCTCATCAACCCCTTTCGGCCGAAACCGCAGTTTCCCGAATGGTTTTTCGAAAATATTTTCCTGTTTTCCCTTTTCTTTCTTCCGTCAACCTCCTCGTGCGGTTGTAGGGGCGGGTTTGAAACCCGCCCCTACAGAGGCACCTGGGATGGCCCATATCCCGGAAATCGTCCGCTGCGCAAAGACGCCCCGGCTAAGCCGGGGCGTCTTTGTATGGCTTTTGTTGTATATCAGTTCGTTGAATACACCCCAAGCCGAAGGAGCGTCTGGTAGATCTGGTCGGTCGGACTGCCCGAGGCGGGGTCTTCCTGGTGGGCGACGGTCAGGTGCGAGGCGGCACTCGTCTTGTCGCCGGTCCAGAAGTAGCAGAAGGCCAGCATGGCATGCACTTCGGCGTTGCTGATCCCGATCGGATGATCGACACGCGGGGTGAACTTCGAGCTGGTGCTCACGATGCCGGCATCCCGGATCGCCTTGATCGCGTTCGGCAGACTGTTGGCTTCTCCGCGCTGGATGAGCGAGGCCGCGAGGCCGATGCGGGCCTCGTTGCTCAGAGAAGCGCCTTGCGTGAACGCAGAGATCGCCGAACTCACCCCCGACGACTTCGTCAGGGACCAGCCGAGTCCGTTATATGCCTCGGCCTTCTGCGTCTCGGTCACCCCGGTCAGGGCGAGCACCTGGTTGAACTTGCCGATGGCGCTGCTGTATGCGCCGAACTTGTAATCCTCCCAGGCCGAGGCGATCAGGGAGTCGGGGTCGGTTTCGGTCGTGCCGCCGCCCGTGCCCGTGCCGGTTCCCGTGCCCGTGCCGGTCGTCGGGATCTCGCCGGGCAGGGTGTACCGGCCGCTTCCGCCGCCGCCGCCCCCGCACCCGCTCGCCACGAAGATGATCACACCGATTGTCATCAGGACCATGAGTTTTCTGTTCATCGCGATTCTCCCGGTTACCTCAACACGGCGATCTTGTGCGTGACCTTGGTGGTTTTGCCCGTATCAGGATCGCGGAGCTTGATCTTGGCGAGATACACCCCGTTGGCGACGCTCCGGCCGTCGTGATTGCGCAGATCCCAGGCCATGTCGACCACGCGCCGGCCGCCGTCGAGACGTTTGAAGAAGTTCAGCTCGCCTTCGCCCGCGACCTTGTCACCCGAGATGTCGTAGATGTCCACGTCGATCTCGTCGGGATCGATGTCGTCGCGGTTCGTTGCGATCCGCATCGTCGCACGACTCCGGGCAGGGTTCGGGAACTGGACGATCTCGAACACCTGCAGGGCCGGCTGGATCGCGAACCGCACGGCGGGCAGGACACGTTCGTTTCCGGCGCGATCCTTCACCTTCATCACGAGCTCGTGACTGCCGTCCACGAGCCGCTCGAGCGGAGTGAACGACGCCTTGCCGCCCTCAAGAACCACGCGGCCGGCCGTCTCGGCGCCGTCGATCACGACCTTCACGCCGTCCTCCGTCAGGCCCGAGCCCTCCTCGACGACGCTCCACTCGAACGTCGGCCGTTCGCTGCGCAGCGCCGTGCCGGCCTCGATTCTCGTCACCAGGCTGGCGCGCGGCGCCAGGGTGTCACGCAGCAGGGCGAAGGTGCCGGCGCTCGAGACCGTGGCCAGGATGCGCCCTTCCTTCACCGCTCCGGTGACGGCCACCCAGCCGTCGTTCATCGCCTGATACAACCCCGCACCGGCAGGCAGGGCACCGCCCGGCAGGGCCATCGAGACCAGGTAGGAGTTCGCCAGTTGACCGGTCGGGATCGTCACGGTATACCCGGTCTCGACCGGGCTCAGCTCTTCGGAAGCATCCCCGCCGACCGTCGCGAACCGCAGCGCCTGTTTCTCTGCCGCGTTGATCCCGGCCAGGAACGAGGGCCGGATCCCGCCGCGGACGGAAGCCGTCTTGGCCTGCTTCTGGAGCGGGGTCGGAATGACGGCCACGATGCTGTCCTGCTTCAGGCTGCCCGGAGCGAACTGGGCGATGAACGCCTTGTCCGGTGTGCTGACCGAGGCGAGCACCGACGCGTTCACGTAGGCCGTGGCGAAGCTGACGGTCTCGGTCGCCTTGTTCCCCGTCATGTCGGTCGCCGTCACCTTGATCGAGGCCGTGCCGGCCTTGGCCAGGTGCACGCCGCCCATGAAGAGCTTCGGGTTGCTGCCGCTGGCCTGGAGCTTGATCGTCTGGGCCGTGCCGCCATCCTGGCTGACCGCGGCCGTCGGGGCCTCGGACAGCGATTCGTTGCTCTGGACCACGATCGTGATGTCGAGCGGGTTGGCGGGACTGCTGAAGACAAAGATGTTGTCCTTGATCGCCGGCGGGGTCACGTCGCGGCCCTCGAACTCGACCGACTGGGTCGTGACCGTGTTGCCGATCGTGTCGCGGATGTTCTTCGCCGTCAGGGAGTACAGGATCCCTTCCTTGATATGGGCGGTCGTGAGGGACTTCAACCGAACCGACCGGTTGTCGGCCCGCAGGAAGATCCGTGTCGGGTCGAGATCGACGACCGAGCCCGAGGCGGTCAGCGTATAGTTCGACAGGGTGGTCGCCGAGGAGGCGTTCACGACCTCGTCGAACACGACATTGAACTCCTGGGCGTTCGCCACGCCGTCGAAGGTGATCTGCGCGATCTGCGGCCCCTGCGCGTCGGCGGTGAACGTCTGGACCTGCGGGGTCGTGAACATGTCGCCGTCGATGCTGGTGAAGCCGTTCATCACCTTCATGGTATAGCTGTGATTATGTTCGAATGCCTGGTCGAACGTCAGGGTCACGCTCTTCCCGTCGACGGTGACGTATTCAGGCTGGGCGCCGGTGAGATCCCCGGGGTTGAGCAGGAGCAGGAACCGGTTCACCAGTTGCAGAGCCTCGATCTGCGGATCGACATCGTGGCTGAAGGTGAGCAGCAGGGTCTGGGAGCCCGTCTGCTTGACCGCCGTGAAGTCGAAGCCCGAGGTGATGATGTCGAGGGTCGTCGTATAGACTGCGCTATTGTTCATGCCCTGGTTTTCCGCGCGGTCGATCACGGTGATCTGATACTGGCCTTCACCGACGTATTCGGTGCTCGGCGGGGCCTTCTTGCCGTCCCAGGTGACGCTGTAGTTGGAGCCGTTCGGGACGGGCAGTTCGAGATCGCGGATCACGGTCGAACCCTGCTTGATCCGGATATACGCCGGGCCGCTGCTGACGTCGGGGATGTCGTCCGTCGTGACCGAGATCACGAGGCTGTCGACGCGGGGATTGTACCGGGTCGTGATCGGAGCGCCGCCCGTCAGGGCCATGCTCAGGCTGGCGATATTCGGCCCGACCGTATCGATGAACAGGCGGCCGTAGGGGGTGGCCAGCACGTTGCCGGCGCCATCGACCAGGTTCAGCCAATACTCTCCGTCGAGCAGGAACGCGCTGTTGTCGGTGGTGCGGCCGCTGAACGAGAGGGTTTTGCCGCTCGGCGTCAGGGGGGACATCGCATAGGTCTGGGTTGCCGTGCTCAGTGCCGAATTCAGCGGGATCGTGCGGAGATACACGGCGCCGCCGTCGCTGGCGCCGATGGCATCGATCTTCACATAGGAATGGATCTGCGGGTTGAAGAAAGTCATCGTGTCGCCGGTCCGGACCGGACCGCCATGGCTGATTTTCCACTGGGACATCTGGGGCGCCTTCGAGTCGTAAACCAGGGTGCTGCGGATGCTGCCTTCGTTGAAGAAGTTGTCATATACGCGCAGCTCGTAGGAATACCGGCCGTCGATCGGCGCGAGATCGGTGAACTTCTGTTTCCCATCCCAGAGAACATTGCCGACCAGGCCGTCGCCGGTGATCGCGGGGATGAAGGAGCGGCTGGCGATCGTCGATCCGTTCTGGACGAGATGCAGCCAGTAGGTCTCGCCCGCGCTTCCGGTCGTGAAGAAGACGCTGATCGTCGCCAGGTTCGTCGGCAGGCCGGTCAGGGTGGCAAACGGGCTGTAATCCATGTTCAGAGCCGACTTGCCCGTCGTCTCCTGCGTCGAGCGGATCTCATACTTGGACAGGACGGGGCCTTTCGCCCGGATGGTGATCGTGCCGGTGGCCGTCGTATCGGCGTAGGCGTTTCCGGCCTCGTCGAGGGCCGACGAGACGACGAAGTTGAAGGTGCCTTCGATACCGCTGATGGCCTGCGTGTTCACGAACCGGAACGTGCGGTTTGCGGGCGAGTCGGTCGAGCCGGTGCACCTCAGGGTGATGGCCGTGCCGCCGCTCTTGAGGTAGGCGCTGGGCAGATACCCGACCTGGGCATTCATCGCTTCGTCGAAGGTCAGCGTGAACGAGGCCGCCTCGGCCGGCGTGATGCCGATCGTGACGTTGTCCGGCGCAACTCGGGCCAGTTTCGGCGCCTGGTTGTCGACCACGAGCGTTTTGCTGGCCGGCTCGGAGAAGCCGCTGGCCGCCGTCGACTTCGTGGTCAGATCATAGACCTGGGTGGCATTCTCGGTGTGGGTCACCCCGGTGAGTTCGAACAGATCGCGGAAGTTCGAGACGACGACCGTGCACGAGGCCCGCTGCAGGGCGCCGTTGGCGAAGGCATTCGAGTTCTGGAACTGGGCCACTGTGCGGGTCACGGAGTCCATCTGGTGGCTCGTCCAGCCGAGGAAGGTTGCCTGGTCGATCAGGCCGTTGGTCTGGGTGTCGCGCAGTTCGAGTTTCGGCGTGACGCTCTGGTCGATCGGGAGCCGCAGGTTGTTGCTGATCGTCGCCGTTTCGAAGGCGACCTCATACGTCAGACCTGCCGCGGCCGGCCCCTTCACGAGCTGAATGTTCGTGTCGCTCGGGTGATTCGAGACGACGGGGGCGACGGCGACCGAGAAGATGCGCGGCGGCTGCGCCGAGGTGCCGGTCGGATCGAAGTTCAACGGTTTGGCCGTGCCGTCGGCATTCCGGTAGGTCACGGACTGGTTGCCCCACATGTCGACGAGGGCCCCCTGCTCGCAGGCGATGTAGATCTGCCGGTTGCCCCACGAGAGAATCGTCTGGAGAGCACTCTCGTTGAGCGGGATCCGGATCGTCGTCGAGGCATACTGGGGATTCAGCGCGTTGAACTGGGTGTAATCGACATACGCCGTCGTCAGCGGGAACGAACCGCCGCTCATGTTCGCCGCTTTCGCCAGGTAGATCTTCTGGAAGCTGACCGGAGAAGTGCAGGGCAGGATGACCTGGTTCGCGCTCGAAGTGAAGAAGTCGGTATACAGCCTCGCGCGGCGCGAGGTGGCGGCATTCAGATCGACCGTCAGGAGGACCTGCGTCCCACTCGACGTGAGGGTGAAGTCGTTGATCGTGAACTGGGAATTGAGCGGAACCAGCGTGGCCTGCGTGGCATTCGCCGGAACGATTCCCTGCACCCGGTTTCCGAGCTGGTCGCGGATCAGCGGAGGAATAGTGTTCGGAATATTGAAATTGGCATTCGTCGGCAGCGGATCGTTCACGGCGAGGTTGATGAACGGCGAGGTCCGCGTATACTGCAGGGCGAGCCAGTCGATCGTCGGCTGGGAGAGCTGGATAGCGACAGTCTTCGAGTTCGAGTTGTTGTAGTCGACCCAGTCTGCGCTCACGCTCTGGCGGAACCGGAACCGGTTGAGATAGTTCTCACTTGCATCGCCGCGGTTCTTCCAGATGGCGAGCTGTTCCAGCGTCGTGTCCGTGATCGTGTTGATGTAGTTCATGTCCCGATCGAAGTTCAGATACAGGACGGCCTGGTTTTCATCCGACACGACGCAGGAGCCGCCGGCCAGCTTCGGCCGGATGGCATACGGGGTCGTGACGGTGACCTTCGTGAACGAGGCCCGCGGAAGCGGGGTGATCCAGTTGCCGGCGAGGTCGCGGCCGATATACCCCGTCGTGTCGTTGGTCGGAGCTTCGCCGGAGACAAGATCCGCGTCCGTCAGATGCCCCATCGCGATCCAGAGCGTCGAACTGCCCCAATCAGCGATGATGGCCTGGGTCGAGGAGGACAGGAGAATATCGACGACATCGGAATCCGTCATGGTCATGACGAAATCCTGGTCCGTCAGGTTGACGGCGGAGGGCGGATTGCCCGAAACGCTCTGATCCGTCAGGTTGTTGGTGCTTCCGAGCCGCACGAGCGTCTGGTCGAAGGTGTTCGGGTCCAGCCGAATCATTTCGTCGAACTGGAGGGAAAGCACCGTTCCGTCATAACGTGCACTCGCCAGCGACGGCCGGACCGTGTCGATGGCGACCTGAACGGTGGTGTATGCGCGGTTGCCGGCGGCATCGCGCACCCAGACGTTGAATGTCGGGGTGGCCAGATCCGACGAGAGCGTGGCGATCGAATACCCGGTTGAATTGTAGAAGATATTCAACCAGTCCCCGGTCGTTGCCGTCAGCTCGAAGGTCGAGGTGCCCAGGATGGGGGAAAGATCGATCCAGGCCTTCACCCCGCCCGACGGCGGAGTGACGGTGACCGATGCGACGAGACCGTCGGCAGGGATGCCGTCGCCTGTATTCTCGTATCCGTCACCGACATTTGCGATCCAGGCTTCGTCCTGGTTCGGGGAAACGCGGGTGTTGGTGACCGTGAGAGCCGCAGCTTCGATCACCGGGGGAACGTTGTCGACCGTGAAGGTCGAGGGTTGCGACAAATGGGCGTAGTTCAAGGCATCGTCGTTCACCACGATCGTGGTGTTGATGCCCTGGTTTGCCAGTGCCGGCCATACCGAGACGGTCGCGGTTCCGATCGCAAAATTCCCGGACCAGATCTGGGAAGTCCCCGAGCGGGCGAGGGGCACCGTCAGGAACGTCGTTCCGCCGTTCGAGATCAGGGCCGACACCGAGGCCGGGGCATAGTAGTCCGGGATATCCGAAATTTCGGCCCAGGCATTCAGCACGTCGCCGATGTTGAGGGTTGCCGAGGAGACGTTGTCACCATTCTCGGAAACGACCGTGAGTCCCATCTGCTGGACGACGGGAATCTGGCTGTCGATGCCGAATTTCGACAACGGGTTGCACTGCATCTGGGTGGTAGCCATGACGATCGAGTTGACATCGGGATGCAGAACACGGACCGGGAAACTGGCCGTCACGATGTCATACAGGCCGGCCTCGACGGTATATGAAGCGCTATAGACATAGTTGCCGCCTCCACTGATCGAGGTCCGGTAGGTCAGCGGATACCAGTAGGTGTTGAAATCGCCATCGGCATACAGTTGGTCCGAGTCGTCATCCGTGCTGCTGACGATCGAACGGATGTCGACGAGAACCGTCGCTGCCGGTGAGTTGGTCGTGTTGTAAACGGAGCTGAGCACGGCCGTGAAGGTGAGTTCGTCCCCGGCCGGCGCATTGTAGGCGTTGGGCGGATTGGCGATACGGTTCGGATACCCCTGAGGCACGATATCCTTCGACAGCTCGACGCGCGTCGACGGATACGCCTTGAACGTCGGGATGCGGGACAGGAAGCGGATGGCCTCGGAGTAGCCGACGGACATGTTCTTCGAGATGTCGTAGGCCAGGATCGTGATCGGGGAGGTCGTTCCAAGGCCGGACGGAACGGTCCAGTCGTAGGAATACTCGTTCGGGCCGCCCGTCGGCGGGAAGAGGGTCGGGCTGGGCGCCGAGAGACCGTTGTCGAGATACAGCTTCTCGAAATCGATCATCGGCAGGATGCCGTCGTGGTTGGTCACGCGGACCTTGATCCGGATCACGTCCCCTTCGTTCGCCTCGCCGACGCGGCCGTTGTCGACCACGAAGCTGATCGGATACACGATGATCGAGGGGGCCAGGTTGTCGATCGTGAGAGCCTGGGCACTCTGGGTCCAGGTCTGGTTGCCGTTCACGTCCGTCAGGGTCGCCGAAAACTTCGTCGCGACGCCGTTCAGGGTGCCGGGGCGGAGGGTGAACTCCTCGGTGTAGCTCCGGCCGCCGCTGATCGGGCTCCAGTTCAGCAGCTCATACGCCGTGTTCTGGATGCCCAGCGGGGTCAGGTCGACCGTCAGGGAGCCCGGATCGGTCGAGCCGCTCGGCACATTGATCGTGAGTTTCACCACGTCGGTGGCGATGATCGGATACGTCGTGAAGACGCCGTCGAGGTCGACGACCGAGTTGCCGTTGTTGTCGTAGCTCTGCGAGGCGACGAACGAGGAGATGCTCAGCGGCTGGTTGTCGACGAAGACCGTCTCGGGCGCCGCGGCCTGGGTGCGGTTGCCCGCATCGTCGACGAGTTCAACGAGGAAGCTCGTCACAACCCCGTTCGTGGAACCGGCCGCGACGGTCTGGGTGAACCCGAAGGTTCCGTCTCCGGCCCCGCCGTCGTCATGCGCGCCGTCGTCATACAAGGGCTGGGCGGCCGCTCCGCCGATCGAGGTGAGATTCACCTTGGGCGTTCCGTTGTCGAGGCGGGTCAATTCGATATCTGCCGTTATTGTTATTTTGTCGCCCACGTTGGCGCAGGCCGGGTTCCCGACGAGGTCCTGGAACCGGGCCGATGCCGAGTAGATGACGGGCATGACGCAGTCGACGGTCTTGGCCGAGGCGAGCGAACTCATCGTGTTGCCGGCCTTGTCGGTGACGAGGGCCCGGAACACGTAGCCGACCTGTTCGATCGAGGCGCCGGACGCGGTCACGGTGGTGTAATACCGCTTCAGCGAGGGGTCGTATTCCATCAGCGAGAGCGAGGAGCTGCCGAGCAGCGTCAGGTCGATCGTGCATCGGCCGGCATCCGGGTCGTCGCAGGGAACGCCGAACTCGTACGTGTCGCCGACGTTCATGACGCCGACCTTGTTGACGTCGGTCAGGGGCGTGATGGTCATCGGCCCGACGACGGGGCTGTAGTTGTCGATCGGGATGCTGACGTTGCGGGCATCCGCGTTGTCCGCGTTGTCCTTCGCCGTGAAGGTGAACGACTTGAGGTTGTTCACCGTGCCGGCCGGGACGGTCATCTGATAACTGTAGACGCCGCCGTCGAAGGTGAGCACCTGGTTCGCCGAGCCGCCGAGGGCCGTCAGATTCATCGTGACGGTCTCGGCATCGTGGGGCGTCGAGAGGCTCGATCCGGCCAGGGTCGCCTGGAACGTCAGGATGTCGTTGGCGCGCACGTAGGGGTGCGAGGAGGAAAGATCGGGCTGGACCGTCCAGGTGGCCAGCGTGAAGACCGGGGGCTCGTTGTCCATGGGCAGCGAGGGCGTCGTGATCTGGGCGACGTTGCCGGCATTATCCTTCGCGCGGATCACGAACGTGCGGGAGGAGTCTATGGCGGGGAAGCCGGGAATGGGTGCCAGGACGGTTTTTTCGAGCCGGTAGGTCGATCCGCCGCTGCTGGTAAGCGTGTCGGAAGCCAGACCGCCGATGTTCTGGAAATCCACCCAGACCTCGCCGCCGTCGATGTTCACGACATTCGCCTGGACGGCGATCGAGTCGTTCAGTTTCGCCGTGGCCAGGCCTCCCGAAATCTTGGACAACTGAGGACTCGAGAGCACCGGGGGCTGATTGTCGACGTATTTGACCGGCATCGCGATCTGGTAAACGGTGTTTCCGCCGTTATCCTTCGCGGTGATCGTGAAGGCGCGAGGGGTGTAATCCTCCGACGTGCCCTGGAACACCTTGAAATCGAGACTGAAGCTGGTCGTCGCCGGGGAGGTCGGAATGATCTGGTTGCTCACGCCGCCGATTCCCGAGAGGTCGACGGTCAACGTCACGTCGGTCGGCAGGCTGGTCAGATTGCCGGTGAACCGCAGGGTGTCGTCGATGATCGCGATGTTGGAGGGTTTGATACCTCCGGTTGTATTGTCGATGATATCGATTTGGGCGGTCTGGAACCCCGGGGGGAGGGTGTCGTAGGCGAGGGCGTTCGACCAGCCTTCGACCTGGTTGCCCGCATCGTCGGTCGCATAGACCTGGAACTGGATCCAGCTCGTATCCTCGAGGTTCGTGCCGGAGGTGACGGTGAACAGATACTCGAAGGTCGCCGAGGAGCCGGTCGTGCCGCTCTTCTTGGTCAGGACGGGCTTGTTCGTGCCGAACAGGATGCTCTGCGAGGCGGTGACCTTGTCGTTGTCGTAATTCGAGATGACGACGGACAGCTTGACCTGGTCGCCGATCTTGACCACCGAGCCGCCCGAGACGTTCGTCGCGGTCACGGATTCGATTTCGGGCTCGCGCGTGTCATAACTGATGGCGCCGGCGAAGGTCTGCTTGTTTCCGGCATCGTCGACGGCCAGGACCGAGAAGGTGTCCGCATTGCGTTCCCGGCCGGCGGGCAGCAGCTGGTTGAAGGTGTAGACGCCCAGGCCGGTCGGCCCGGTCAGCGGGACGTTGGTTCCGAGGCCGAGGGTCGAAAGATCGGCGAATACGTTGAGCCGGCCGCCGCCGGCAAGGCCGTCGGCATCGGTGAAGGTGAGCGTGAAATGGAAGGTGTCGCCTTTCTTGTAAATACCGCCGGTTCCGTTGGCGTAGCTGCTCTGGATCGTGATTCCCATCGGGCAGATCGGGGGCTGGACATCGATCGGAACGCCCGTGGTGGACTGCGCCTGGCCGGTGTTGTCGGTGAAGATCGGCTTGAAGCTGTTCGTGTCGAGCGTCCCCTTGGCCAGGGGGCCATAGATAGAACTATAATACGTCGTCACGATGTTGGCGAGGGTGAAATGAGCGTTGCCGAGCTGATTGGCATCGACGTAGGGAGTGTCGCCCTCGGTGACGTTGGAGCTGCGGCAGGACATGGTGATCGTATCGCCGATGCCGGCAATGCCGTCTCCGTTCACATCGGACGTGAGGGTGAGGTTGGGATTCACCGGCGTGCCGAAGACCGTGCCGGTGACGGCCAGCAGGACCAACAGCGCCGGCACCCACCTGAAGTTTGCTTTGCCTCGTCGATTATTTCTCATGTTCCAGCCCCTCCACGGTAAAAAACCGCGAAAATAGGATTATCCGGGTCAAATCATCGGCATCTTCAAGAGAAAGTTAGAGTGGCCGGCAAGAAAAAAAGAGAAAACACAACAGCTTCAGCACGGAGAACGCAGAGCACACCGAGGATTCACAGAGAATTTTTCAAGAAGAAGAATCTCTGTGAAAACTCTGTGCTCTTCGTGTCCTTTGTGCTGAAGCTGTTGTGTCTTTCGGGGTTACGGGTTCACGCCGGGGGTGCCGAGGGTGACGAGCAGGGAGTGGATCTGGCCGACCGGCGAGGCGGCCGGTGTCGAAGAGGTCCAGACGGCGTTGATCTGGGCGGCGGCCGAGGCCGTGTTGCCCGTCATGGCCAGGGCGTAGGCATACGTCGCATGGATCTCGCCGGACGTGATACCGAGAGAGGCGTGGGGAAGCGTGATGACGTTCGTCGGCGTGTCGGCCCCGGCCGCCGAGAAATACGTGAGTGACTGGGTGTATCCCGCCCCGGTCGAGAGCTGGACATACGCGAAGGCCAGGCCGACCAGCGCTTCGGGGAGATTGCCGGCCTGCTGGAACTCACTGATGCCCGAACCCATGCCGTAGGCCTTGGCGCGTGCCCAGCCCAGGCCGTTGTAGGCCTCTGCCACCTGGGCCGCCGTCGAGGTGGAGGAGTTGATCACCGTCTGGAACTTGTCCGCGGCGCTCGTGTAGTTCGTGTAGCCCATGTCGATCCAGCCGTCTGCGAGGTTCTCCGCGGGCGTTCTCACGACGGGAGTCGTGTCGGTCGCGGTGCCTGTACCCGTGCCCGTGCCCGTTCCTGTGCCGGTCCCGGCTCCCGGGCCGAGAGGGTTCTCGCCGGGCAGCACCTGGCGGCCGTCTCCGCCCCCGCCTCCGCCGCAGCCCGACGCGATGAACAGGGCCACGATGAATACCGCAGTGATGATCTGTTTCATGGATGTTCTCCTGGTCGCCCCGTCAGCGCAGAACCGCGATCTTGTGGGTCTTCTTGACCTTGCGGCCCGGGTCGTCGGGGTCTCGGATCACGATCTTCGCCAGATACACGCCGTTCGCGACCCTCTCGTCGTCGGCATTCGTCAGATCCCAGACAACGTCGTAGAGATACCGGGCCGAGGCGCCTGCGGCCTCGCGGACAGCGGCCACACCCGAGAGTTTCACGACATGATGGCCGGCCACATCATAGATATGCACGTCGATCAGGTCGGGATCGACATCCCGCCGGTTCGCGCCGATGCGGATCGTCGAACGGATGCGGGCCGGGTTCGGATAGATCGAGATCTCCTGGATGGCGAGCGGTACCTGGACGGCAAACCGGATCGCCGGAAGAACGGTCCGGTTTCCGGCCAGATCCTCGCTTTCGAAGACGATCTCGTGCGCGCCCCCGGTGAGATCCTCGATCGGCTCGAACCGGATCGCGCCGGCCTCGAGCACCGTCACCGGCTGCGTCGACTCGCCGTCGATCCGGGCGACGACGCTCTCGAGGTTCAGGCCCGAACCATACTCCTCGATATGGCCTTCGAACTTCGGCCGGGCGCTCGTCAGGGGCTTGTCGGGCGACACCTTCGTCGTGATCGAGAACCGCGGGGCGCGGGTATCCCGCAGCAGGGCGAACAGACCGGGGGCCTGGCCGCCCGAAACGATCGTGCCCGAGGCGATCTTCCCGGGAAGGGCCTGCCACGACTGGTCGTCAGCCTGCCGGAACAGCGCCAGACCGGTCCTCGTTGCGCCCGCCGGCAGCTTCGCCGTAACGTCGAAGCCGCTTCCGAGGGCTGCGTGCGCGAAACTGATCTCGTAGGCGCGGCCCACGGGCACGAGCTCGGATGCCTGGCTGGCGAGCTTCGCGACGGATGAGGCCGCGGAGCGACGGACGGCGGCCGAGAGATGCGGTCGGATGCCCGCCAGAGCCGTGGTCGGGGTGGCGAGCTGCTCCAGATCGTGGGGCAGCATCTTCACGAAGGCCGTGTTTTTCAGACTTCCGCGCGGGAAGCCGGCGGTCATCATCCCGTCCGCCGAGATCAGGCGGGCCGCGATGTTCGCGTTCACCGTCGCGATCGTGAAGGTGAGGTTCTTCGTGGCGGTGTTCCCGGCGGCATCGGTGGCGGAGACCGAGATGATCACCGAGCCGGTGTTCGCGTCGAGATGGTATCCGGCCGTCCAGGTCAGAGGCTGTGTGAGATTCATGCCCACCGAGACGGCCGAGCCGGTGCTCGGGGTGACCGTCAGGGAGGGAGAACCGCCGTTCAGGAGGGCTTCGCTCGATTTGACCGCGATCAGGATGTCGCGCTCGTTGCCGGGATTCGAGAACGCGGCGAGGGTGATCGTCGGGGCCGTTACGTCGGCACCCCAGAAGGTGAACGAGGCGAGGGCCGCCGTGCTCCGGTTCCGGTATCCGTCCTCGACGCCCGTCACCGTCAGGGTGTATTCCGAGTTCTCGGCGAGGGTTTCCGAGGCGGATGCCGTGACCGAGAAGCCGTCGGCGAGCAGGGTGACGTTCGAGAGGGTGATGGTGCGGCCCGGGGTCGTCAGGGCGTAGTTCGAGACGGTCTCGGCGGTCGTTTCGGTGACCTGCTCGTCGAACACGGCCTTGAAGTAGTTCGGGCCGGCCAGCCCGGCCAGGAGCACGTCCAAAACGATTGGGCCGCGCGCGTCGACGGCGGTGACGGTGGCCACGTTCCCGGGAGCCGCGATCGGGGCGAAATCGTCGCTGGTGATCGAGCCCACGTTGACCGTAACGGGAACGTCGGTGCCGTGCGTCATGCCGGTATTGAGCGTCAGCCGGAGTCGAGTGGCTTCCTCGAGCGAGAAGGAGGCGACGGCCAGGCCCGGAATCGCGAAGTCGGCGTTCTGGACGCTCGCCCCGCGCACCGGGAGGCTGAACCGCAGATCGATCGTGCCGCTCGTGATCTCGGCCGCGCTCAGGAGACGGAACCCGGCGGTGGAGGCGAACACCTTCGCCGTTTTTGCCGCGCGATTGCCGGCGTAATCAGTAGCTGTAAATATATATTCATCGTCATTCACCAGGGCTCCGGCCGCAGTCGTGCCGTCCCAGAACGCCTGGAACGCCGTCCCGGTGGCGACCAGCGGGAGACGCTTCACGAGCCGGCTCCACCGGTCGGTGACATCGATCCAGAAAATGCCGGTTTCTGACAGGGTCGTGCCGGGTGCGGTCACTTCGATGGTCAGGCTTGCCGCCGCCGGGGAGAACCGGGTGACGGGGACGCCGGCGAGCTTGAGGGTGTAGGTGCCGACGGCCGGCGCGGCGGAGTCGACCACGATCCGGCAGGACCAGGTGGCGAGGCCCGTCGTCGGGGTGCCGACGTTGCCGGCGGCATCGACGATATCGGCGAGGTAGATCCCGTCCGTCGCCTTCAGGGTGATGTCACGGCTGTGATACAGGTTCCATGCGCCGCTCCAGAGATTCGTGCCGGAGGTGGCGGTCATGGCATACGTGTCGGTGGCGTTCGCCGAGCGCACCCGGAGCCGTGGGGCGAGGGGTTCGGCTGCCTTGAACCGGAACGTCAGGGTCGAATTCGTGTAGGTGGTTCCCGAGGCGGTGCGGCCGCCGAAGACATCCGGCGTGGCGAGCACGGCCGGGGCCGTCGCGTCCATCGTCCAGGTGCCTGTTTCCAGGGCGGGATTTCCGAACCGGTCGACCAGGCGCAGCGTGTAGGGCGAGCCGGTGACCGGGATCGGGCCGGTGGCGGTGTCCCAGGTGAACGTGCCGACGGTCGCGGGATCGGCCCAGGCGAGGGTCACCGAGGCGATCGTCGCTCCGGCCGCGTCGATGAAGTGCAGGAACGTGTCGGTGCCGGATGCGGTCGCGAGGGTGACGGTCAGGGTCGCGGCATTCGGTCCGACGAGGTGGCTGAACGGCTGATTGATCAGGATTTCCGTGCCGCTGGCCGTCGAATACTGCCGGGACCGGGTGGTGTAGGCGGTCACGGTCGGGCCGCGGGACTGGATCTCGATCTGGAGATCGCTTCGGGTGACGCCCGGGTTTCCGGCGTAATCCCGGCCGCCGCCGACCGTGTAGGCATACAGGCCCTGCGGCATCGTCGCGACGATGGCCTGGGTGTTCACGAACCGGCAGGTGTCGGAGCTGATCCAGCAGCTCCCCGCCGTCGAAGAGGCGACGAGCGACGTCGAGTAGGCGCCATTGGTGAGGGTGACGGTCGGGGTTGCAAGGTCCGGGTTCATCGGCTCAGAGAACCGAACGGTGAAGATCTGGGCGCCGGCTGCCATCGTGTGAAGCGGCGAGCCGCTCGTGAGCGTCGAAGGGGTGATCTCGAGAACGACGGGCTGGGAGGCATCGACCCGGACGATCTGGGTGCAGGCCGGGCCGGTCGCGAAGTTGCCGGCGGGGTCGGCGGCCGTGAAGGTGTAGAGACCTTCCGCAAGCCCGCTTCCGGTCGCGATCGTGTGGATGGCCGGGGACGACTGGGCCAGCGGAGTGATCCAGGTGGCCACGCCGGAGGTGATGATCAGCCTCTGCGTGTCGGTGGCATCCGTCGTCAGCGTGATCGTCGTGTTTCCCGAAACGGCCGGGGAATAGTATCTGATGCCGCCGCTGGCGATCCCGATGTCGCCGAATGTGAAGGCGGTAACCGAGGCGGGCTTGCTGTCGTAGGTCATCGATGCGGTGGCGCCGCCGGAGGAGAGAAGATCGGCCGACAGATTCCCATGCCCGTCGACGAGTCGGAAGGTGAAGACGGCCGGCCCGGTCGCTTCGGCGACGCCGGGAGCCGTCGTCCAGGACGCGATGTCGAGGGACAGCGGAATCTCGGCATCGACGTTCGCGGGCACGGTATACGTGGCGACCTGGATCCCGCCGGCGTTGTACATGCGCAGTTCATGCGGGAGGTTGAAAGGGCCGGCGGCGTAGTGGAACGTCAGGCTTGCCGCGCCGCTGACCGGGTAGCTGAAGGGGGCGTTGGTGAGCGGCTGCGTTCCCGTCAGGGGAGGCTGATGCGTGCGGACATCGAGCGTAGCAGCCGGGGCCTTGGAGTAGATGCTGATCTGGAGGGACGAAACCGCGGGGTTGCCGGCGTAGTCGAGGGCATTCGACACCACGTAGTCATACCCGCCCTGAGGCGACAGGTTCGAGGGGACGGCAGCGGTGTTGGTGAACTGGCAGGTGGTCGAGCTGAGCCAGCAGCCTGCGGCATCGGGCGTGGGTTCGAGGGCGATGCTCATGCCGGTGGTTGCGAGGAGGACGGTGGGGGTCGTGGCCGTCTGCATCGGCTCGTCGAAGATGAGGGTGAACGTGGCGGCCCGGGCCGCCAGGGCACCGATCGAGACCGGCGTCGCACTGGCGAGCTGCGGGGCTGTATTGTCGACGATGACGTGCGTGATCGCGGCGTTGCCGCTGGCGATGTTCCCGGCCAGATCGGCGAAGAAGAAGGTGTAGCTGCCCGGCGCCATGCCGGAGCCGGTCGCCACGGTGTGGGCATTCGGCACTGGGTTGTTGGCGGTCATGAGAACGACGCTCGTGGCGAGACTGGTCTCATCGATGATGACGAGCCGCTGCGGGTCGGTCGCGATCGTCGTCGAGGCGGTCAGGGTGAAGTTGCCCAGGGAGGAGTAATACTGGTATCCGCCCGTCGCGATGCCCTGGATGCCGCTGAAAGCGACCGAGGTGACGGTCGCGGGAAGCGAGTCGTAGACGAAGGGAACGGGGCCGCTGGTCGGCAGGTCGGCCGAGATGTTGCCGGCACTGTCGCGCAGTCGCAGCCAGTAGCTCAGGGGGCCGACGTTCCCGGAGGGAACGGCCGCCGGAGCCCAGTCGAGGAGGGTCGCCGTAACCGTGACGCTGGCGAGGCCGAGAACCGGGGTGATGCCGGTATAGGTGGCGATATAATTGCCGTTGCTGTCCACGAGGAGCAGATCGTGCGGCGTGTTGGAGGGGGTGCCGTTGTAATTGAGGGAGATCGTCGCGACGCCAGGGCCGCCCGGCAGGTTCGGGTTGAACGAGAGGCCGGAGAAGAGCTGTGCCGAAAGCAGCGGCTGGTAGGTCCAGACGAGGGGGGTGGCGGCGGGGCCTTGCGACTGGACGTCGAGGGTGAAGGCGCCCGCGGTGAACGAGGCGGAGTTGCCGGCCAGGTCGATACCGCCCGCCACCTGGTAGGTGTAGGTGCCGGCGGGATACGTCGAGCCGATGGCATTCGTGTTTGTATATTGAGCCGTATTCGATGCCGTCCAGGACTGGAAGGTGAAGGGAATCGTGTAGCCGCTGGTGGCGAGGGTCAGCGTCGGCGCCGACGCGGGAGCGCCGTTCATCGGCCCATCGAACGTCACGACGGCGGTGACCGCGTTTGCCAGGCTGTTTCCAACCGTGCCGTTCGGCGTGATGGCCGTCACCTGGGGCCGGGTCGTGTCGACCCGGAGCCGGATGGGAGCGATGCCGGTGTGGAGGTTGCCGGCCATGTCGCTGAGGCCGAGCAGGTAATCTCCGCCCGAGAACTGGCTTGCGATGACGGTTGTATAGGTTCCCATCTCCGACGAGGTGAGGGCGAATGTGTCGGTGCCGTTCGTGGTCGGCCAGACGGTCAGATACTGGCCGTCCGTGGCATTCGTCGCATGAGCCCGAGCCGTGATCGCGGTGGTGGTTGCCGTGTAGTAGATTCCGTTCACGAAGCTGCCGATGCCGGCTCCCGAAAGATCGAACAGGTCGAGGGCGGCGGCGTTCGCGTCGTAGACGAAGGTGGCGACGTCACTTGTGTTGCCCTCGGCATCGAAGATCTGGGCGAGATACGAGGCGGGGCCGACATTGCCGGGGTTGCCGAACACGGCGGCGGTGATGGTCGCCATGCCGAACACCCCGGTCAGGTCGATGCCGGTCGTCCAGGAGGCGCCGGAGGAGTTGATGAGGCGCAGGGTGTGGGGCGGGTTCAGCGGGGTGTCCGCATACAGGATGCCGACCGTTCCGCTTCCATTGGTGAGCCCGGTGGGCGTGATCTGGCTGAACGGGAGATTCTGGGGCTGTTCGACCAGCGGGGCCGGCGAAAGGAAGCCGCGGGTGAGGGAAAGCTGGATCGAATTCACGGACGGCGCGTTGGTGCGGATATTCGCGCTCTGGGTCGTATCGCCGGCGAAGGTGTTCGAGGCGAGATCGGCTCCGACGGCAGTCAGTTTGTAGTTCCAGGAGCCCTGGACGAGGGCGTCGCTGATCGCCGTGTCGTTCGAGTAGGTGGCGATCCGACCGTCGGCACTCCAGCCGCGGTGGGTGAAGTTCAGGGTCGTTGCGCCGGTCGCGAGGGTGAGTTTGGGTGCGCCGGCAGTCGTGTTCATGCGCTCGCTGAAAGTGACCGTGAATACGCCGGCTCCGGCCCCGAGCCGGGAGACCAACGTGGGAGTGATCGAGGCCGTCGGGGGCAGGGTGTCGATCGCGAGAAGACTCGTGCCGCTCGAAAAACCACGCGCATCCGTCGTGCTGCGGAGATTCAGATCATACACGGTGTCGGTTGCGCCCGGGCTTGCCTGCGTGAAGAGGCTCTGGCCGAAGGCGTCACTGACTCCCCAGATTTCCAGATGGCCGTCGATGTCCTGGATGTTGGGAGCGAGAAGCTCGGTCTGGTTGGTAAAGCGAGCCGTATATCTCGTTTTCCCGGCGATCGTGCGGGTCGTCCAGCTCACGAAGGTGCCGGTGGCGAGCGTCTCGCCGGCGGCGCTCGCGATGCGGGCGGTCGGCGCCGCGGACGAAAGCGGGACGGGCACGTTGCCGATGAAATGCGGTTCGATATCGAACTCGAAGAACAGGGTTCCGGCGGCGGCGTTTTTCGTGCGCGGCGGATCCGAAATCGCCGCGGCGGCAAGGCGCGCCGAGCCGGTCGTGGCGGGAGGAATCAGGGTCATGCCGCCGGGGTTGCCCGAGGGGAGGAACAACTGGCTGGGCTGATCCCACCAGTTGCCGAAGGCGCCGGCATCGACGCGCATGCCCCACACCGGGGCGGGATTGTTGCGGAACATCTTGATGACGTTCGCGGTGTCGGCATCGGTGAGACGCAGATGCACCGTCTTGCTCGAAACGTCGGAATTGGTGCCCGTCGCGAGCGGCTGGAGCGTCAGACGGGTGAACGTCGCCGGGTCGGCGCCGGTGTCATACAGCACGAACTTCGAGTGGAACCGGGTCGTGCGTTTCGCATAGGTCGGCGTGGCGATGCCCAGAGCCGGATCCAGGCCGTCGAACGTGTAGAAACCGTTCGTATACAGCAATGCACGGTCGGAAAGCACGACATCGAGCGTTCCGCTGGCGAGATTCAGCGTGATGTTGCCCGGAGGATCCAGGACGATGAAGGAGCCCGCCGCCGGCCGGGCGATCGCGGAGGAAGCGAACGGCGCGCTCGTCGGATATACGGTGGCGGGCTTGCCGAGGGTGTCGCGAACGAAGACCGAGGCCGGGGATCGGTTCGCGAACCGGAGGAGGGCGGTTCCCGAGCCGAGCATGCGTGCCACCCAGTCCCGGCCGGTTTCGGCAAGTTCGATGTGGAGCTGCGTGTCGGAGATCCACTTCGAAGACGCCATGTCAGCCTTCTGGAAAACATAGCCTGCGGTATAATCGATGTTCAGGAAATCGTAGCCAAGCGGCGAGACGAGAAGCACGGCGTTGGAGGCGATGAGCGTATCCGTCGCCATGGCCCGGTCGAAGAGCAGGTCGAGGCTGATCGTGCCGATTCCCGAGGCGGGGTTCCAGTTCGTGGTGTCGACGACGAAGTTGGTGAGCTTGGCCGGCGTCCGCCACGTCGAGTCGGTGATCGTGATGGGGAAGCGCGCATAGCCCGGCAGCCAGTTGCCGGCGAAGTCCTTGATCGGGGCCGTCGCGTTCGAGGTCACCTCGAGATACAGCGGCGTCGAGGCCCAGTCGGCGATCAGGGTTTTCGCGTTCAGGCCGAGGGTCGCGTCGAGATCGGTGACAAGAGCGGAGGGGGAAAAGGTGGTGTCGTAGGTCAGTGACATCGAGGCGAGAAGCCCCGACGACATGCTGCCGATCAGGCGCCATTGAGAGGCCTCCAGGCTCGCTTCCTGGTAATCCTCCGAGAACTGGACGTTGAGATTCGTTCCGTCGAACGTCACGCCGAGGATGGCCGGCCGCTTCGTGTCGACGTAGAGGCGGGTGCCGGTGCTGACGGTGTTGCCGGCCTCGTCGCGGAGGGTGAGGGTGATGGTTGCCAGGGTCCAGTCGGTGAGGGGGTATTTCGAAAGATCGATGCTCGCCGTTCCGGCCGAGTCGCCGGCAACGGTCAGCGCAAGCGCCGCCGGGGCGCCCGGAATCAGGGACAGGTCGAGAATGCCGCTCGTGACGCGATCTCCGAGGGCGAGGGAGGCGGAGGCCGTCAGCTTGTCGATGGTGCCTGTTCCGACGTTCAGCACCGGATACGTGGCAACTGGGTCGGGGCTCAGTTCGAACAGGCTCTGGTTGGGGCTCAGGGTGAACGCGGCCGCGGCGATCGTGGGAAGCTTGTTCTTGACCTTGAACGCGGAAAGGGCGGCCGAGGTCCAGGAGGCGTTGCCGACGTTGTCCGTCGCGGTCGCCTGGAACGTGAGGGGAACGTAGGAGAGGTCCCAGATGCCGCTTCCCGCCGGGATCGTGAAGGTGGCTTCATGCCTGTTGCGGGCCGGGACATAGGTCATCAAGCTCGTGTCGAGCGTTACGCTGCCCGAAGAGATCGTGGCGGTGGCAACCATGTCGAGGGAGTTCGTGATGCTTGCATACACCGTCACGATATCCCCGGCATTGGCCACGGTGCTGACGGGGTTGTCGCCGTTGTTCTGAGAGATGAGGATGCCGCAGCTCGCGAAGCCCGGACTGAGGCAGTCGACTTCGGCGATCGCGGAGGAGGTGAGCGTGACGACGTTCCCGTTCTTGTCCGTCACCCGGGCCGTGAAGACGTAGTTTGTATATTCAGAAGTATAAGCCAGCGTCTGCGGAACCGAGACGGAGTGGCTGCCGTTGGCAAAGGTCATCTGCTCCGCGGCCGCACCGCCGATGGCAGACAGATCGATCGTGGCCGTTCCGGGCGCGTCGCCCGCGCCAAGCTTGATCGTGAAGGAGGCGGCGTGGCCCAGGCTGATGCGGCCGTCGGCAAGGAGATCGGTCCAGGAGACCTGGAGAACGCCTGCCTGCGGCGGCCGGTTGTCGATCTCGATCGGGGCCGTGAAGCTGGAGACCTTGTTGCCGCGGGAATCGGAAATCGTGATGAGCCACGAGGCGTTGGTGGCTTCCCAGCTTCCCGAGGGAACCGTGGCCTGCCAGGTGTAGAGACTGCCCCCTGCCGAGGTCAGTTGCTGGTCGGCCGCTCCGCCAAGCCCGGTCAGATCGACGGTCGGGGCCAGGCTGTCGTTCCCGGTGACCGAGGCTTTGAACAGGATCTGGCTTCCGATCGTGGCGATCCCGCCGCCGACCACTTCCGCGCTGAGACTCCCGATCGCGGGCGGGATGCAGTCGACGACATACGAGGTGGCCGTCGTGGTGGCGATCGTGTTGCCGGCCTTGTCGGTCATCGTCGCGATGAATGTATAGGCCGAACTATCGAGAAGGACGCCGGGCGAGGCCGCCGTCAGGAACGAGCCATACGAGGCCGTCGGAACGGCGCCCCAGAGCATCGGATCCGCCGCGCCGCTTCCGACGAGGGAAAGATCGATCTTGCAGTCGCCTTCATCCCGGCCGCCCGACTCGACGGGCCAGCCGAACGCGAGGCTCCGGTTCAGGTTGATGACCGTCAGCGGGAAAGCGTCTCCGGCCGGGTCTATCCGGGCTGCCGTGAGGTTCAGGCGGCCGGTCGGCTGGGGCGGCAACTGGTCGAACAGCGGTATCCGCATCTCCGGCTGGGCGATCTGCGCCAGACCGGGAAGATAGGCGATGTTGCCGGCGTCGTCGGTGATGACGATCGGCAGCGTTGCCCCGTCGTCCTGCGGCCCCTGGGCAACGGTGAAGGTGAGGGCATAGGTGGCGACGAGGCCGTTGTCGCTGAGTTTGGCGAGGGTGGGGGTGACCGAGCCGATGCTCGTCAGGTCGGCTTTCACCGTCAGCGTGTCCGGGGCGAGATCGCCGCACACCTGGAACGTGAGCTGGTCTCCGATGCGCACATACGGATGGTCCGTGGGGTTGCGCGTCCAGATCGCCGTCTGGAACACCGGGGGCTGGGTGTCGATCGTGAGAAGCGCCGATTCGGCCGAGGCGATGTTGTTCAGATCGTCGTTCGCGACGACGCGGATCGCATGGACCGCATCATCGATGAGCACCGGCCCTGTCGAAACCGTGAGAACCTTCTGCCAGAGGTTGCCCGACACGTTCGTCAGGCTGGTGGCGGACGTCGTTGCCCCGAACAGGCGCAGATCCGCCGTCACGCTTCCGACCGCAAACGCTCCCGACTCGACGCCCGTCACCGTTGCACTCACCGTGACCGAGTCGCCGAGCCTGATCGTTCCGGCCCCCGCCGCCCGCGTCACCGCGACGCCGGATACCGTGGGTGGGTTGCTGTCGATCCGGATTACGGGAGTGGTGGAACGGTAAATCGTGTTCAGGCCGCTGTCCTGCGCCGTGACCTGGAAGGTGTAGGTGGGGCCGTTTTCGAGAGAGCCGGCAGGGATTATATAGTCGGCTTCATAGGTCGCGCTTCCGTTGATGAAAATGCCGACCATCTGCAACGGGGCTGCCACACCGAGGGCAGAGATATTGACGGATACGGAAGCCGGAAGCGTCGAGTCGATTTTCGACGAGAAGTGCAGAATGCTGGAAATACTCGCCAGTTGTGCTTGGGCTGACACGGAAGAGTCGGAATTGAGGATGGTGACGGTCGTTGTCTGGGGATCCGGGGGATCCAGGCTGATGGCACTCAGGGAAACCGTTCGCGACGAGGTGTTCCCGCCGTTGTCCGTGGCGTACACCGTGAAGGGGAAGTTCGTTCCCTCGATTCCGTCGACCTGGGGCAGGGTGTATTCGCCTTCGAACCGCGTCGCAGGAGACGTTTGTGACAGGGAAATGCTCCCGAGAGTGATGGGGGAGAGATCGACCGTGACCAGGTCCCCGTCATACTCGGCGAGGTCGACCGTGAAGTGGATGACATGTCCGGGTTGGGCCGGGATGTTCCCTGCATTGTTCGTGACCTTGCTCGTCGCCTGAATGCTCGGGGCCTTCGTGTCGATCGGCATCGAGAAATCGTTGTAAACGGAAGAGTTCCCGCGAGCGTCACGGATCGTGATGGGAAAGGCGAAGGTCGAGTCCAGGTTGGGCGGGAGGGGAGTGCTGACGGTGAGCGGATTGCCGGTCATCAGATTGGATGCAGGCTTTCCGATGGAGGAGAGATCCAGATTGCCGATTGCGCCGGTGGCGTCGCTCCCAGAGACGGATTGTGTGAATGTGGCCGTCTGCCCGTTCTTCCCAGGATTGGGGGAGACGGTCATGATAGAGACCCGGGTCGGAATCTTGTTGTCGAATTTGAAGCCCGTGATACTGCCGGCCAGATTTCCGGACGTATTGGAGAAGGAATACTGCGGATCGAGGTTGGAATTGTCAGCGGTGCCGGCCGTGACCGTCCAGTTGCAGGTGCCGTTATACTGGCCCGTTGTTGCATTCACGAGGGTCAGGGCGACTGGGAGGACAGGGCCGCCAACAGGCGTGAAGCTCAGACTCGAACCTGACAGCGCCGGGGTTGCGATGAGGTCGAACTGGGCGGTGACCGTATCTCCGATTGCAGCGATCCCGTCGCTGTTCAGGTCCGTTGAAAGCAGAAGTTGGCCAGAATTCAGCGTGGGAACGGCGGCTGATGCCCCCTGTGCACAGATTCCGAAAAGGAATGCGAGCAGGAGGGAACACAGAAGCGGCGTATTCCCGGCAAATGGCCGGTTCCATGACGCCACCTGCCGGAAATGGCTATTGGTGGCGGTTTTGTTGCTCCTGAACATCTCTATTATCTCCCAAGGACGGCTTTGGGCAGAATACGGTCTGATCTCATCTATCGGCTTATGGGGGCTGAGGGGTTACAAAAAAATACCGGCGGGGTTGTGATACAATTTCCGGCAATGAACGCGAAAGAGCGGCTGTTCGGGCGGGTGTGTGGTGTCGATCCGCGGCTTGTCGATGACGTGCCGGCGGCGGGGGGGCTTTCTCTGCGCAGCCGGAGTTCGGACGCCCTCCGATTTTTCACGGCCGACAACCGGCTGGTCTCGCTCGTTTCGGGTGCGCATGGCCGGGAACCGGATGCCATCGTTGTCGAGCGCATACCCGAGCTCTCCCGGCCGCTCCCGCCGGGGAACTGGAGTCTCCGCGAGGGAACCCTGACCGTTCCCGGCATCGAGCCTCTGGATCTTCGCACCGCCCCGGCGCAACCGTCGGATGTCCTGCCGTCGGTCCGGGACTACCCGGGTCATGTGCGCACCGCCCTCAACCGCGCTCTGCGCAAGGGGGACCGGGTGCTCGAACTGCCGGTGACCGAGTTGGCTCGCGGCCTGAAGACATCGTATGCCGAGGCTGCGGAGCAGCCGGTCCTGGCGCTGGCCGGCCGGGGCGAGGGGCCGCTGCCCGCCGGAGACATGGTCCTGTGCGGCTTTCTCCTGACCGGCCGGGCCTGCGAGACGGGAACCCGGCTGCGGGCCGATTGGCACGGACGGCTGGCCATGGAAGTCCGGCGGGTGCTCCATCGGACGACCCCGTTTGCCGCCGCCTGGCTCCGGTTTGCTCTCGAAGGGCGGACGAGCGCGCGTCAGGAGCGGCTTTTCGACGCCATGGCCCGTGATGTCGAAACGGCGGCGGATGCCGCCGTCGATGAACTGATGGCAGATCCGGCTCTGCCGGGCGCCCCCTTTCTGGCCGGAGTCGCGGCCGCTCTCGATCTCGTACGATCCGATCTCCAGCCGGATGCGGTCAGTCGGTATCGTATCATTTGACACTCTTTGCAAGAGGCACCCATGAACCTTTCTCCGAAACAGCGCAAGTTTCTCGAAACCCTGGCCCATGAGCTCGAGCCGGCCGTCCGGATCGGCAAGGGCGGGGTGACCCCGACGCTCATCCAGAGCGTCATCGATAACCTGAAGACGCAGGAGCTGATCAAGGTCAAGATCCTCGACAACTCGAGCGCCGAGAAGGACGACGTCGCCGAGATCCTCGTCGAGCACGCCGACTGCACCCTGGTGCGCATTATCGGCCGCGTCCTGATCCTCTTCCGCCCGAAGGACGAGGTGAAAAAACGCCGCATCCAGCTTCCCGGCACGGCCCAGGAAGAAGAGAACGACGAACCGGAAAGCAGTGGCGACTCCGAACGGGTTTCCAAAAAAAAGATTTCCCGAAAGCCGGTTGCCAGAAAGCCTGCGAGGATACGCAGGGCACGATCGGGCCGGTGAGGTCGGATCGGCAATCCGGGTTCCGGCTTCGACGTTGTATCCGATGCCCCTTGCGCCCCGCGCGGGGGATGAGTACCATGACCACCGGAGAAGAGATCTCCGAACACGAAGGGGGAGAGTAACCGTATGAAGAAGTTGTTCATTGCGATCATCGCCATTCTGGCTCTCGTTGCGATGCCGGCGCTGGTCTCGGCCGCCGAAGAGGGATGGCTCGAGAACATCGACAAGGGCATCGAGCAGGGCGCTGCTGATTCCAAGCTTGTCATGGTCGATTTCACGGCCACCTGGTGCGGCTGGTGCACCAAGCTGAAGGACGAGGTGTTCTCGACCGACGAGTTCAAGAAGGCCGCGGGGGAGAAGCTCGTTCTCGTCGCGATCGATGCGGATCAGAACCGCGAAATGGTCGACAAATACAAGGTCGAGGGCTTCCCGACGATCCTGTTTCTCGACACCGACGGCCGGGAAGTGAACCGCATCGTCGGCTTCAAGCCGCTCCCCGGCTTCCTCGAGGAGATCGCCAAGCTGCCGGCCCCCACCGCCGCCAAGCCCGCCGCCACCGAAGAAAAGAAGGAAGAGAAGAAATAAGATAGGCACAACAATAAAAACCGCGAATCCCAACCGGGGTTCGCGGTTTTGTCATCGGAAGAAATGATGGTCTCCGGCAGCTCGTAAACACGATACGAAGCACGAGATCTGACTCGCGATTCCCTCGGAGTTTTATTCGAGGGATGTTTTCAAACGCTCGACGGTATCGACGGGCAGGCCGGTCATTTTTGCGATGAATGGGACATCGATGCCCTCTGCCAGCATCCTCCGGGCAACATGTTCTCGGCCCTCTTCGCGCCCTTTCTTTTCGGCAGCGTCGAGTTCGGTTTTTCTGGTGCGTTCTTCCTTGTCGCGCTGTTCGAGGATGGCGCGCATTTTTTCGTCGGCGTTCACGAGTTCCAGCTCCTTGAGAACCCTGACCATGATCTCGTCGGTTCGAAGTTCATCCGGCAGAGACTTGTTCCTTGTATACTCCTCGCCGAATCTCAGAACATGTAACCATTTTTCCAACCGCGACCGCAAGTGCCTGGGCTTCGGTTTGAATTTCGGAAGCTCGAGGAAATGAAGTTCGAGCAGGTCGGGCAGAACCAGCCCTGTCTTCTTTTCCTGGAATTGAAACGCCGACTGAAACTGCTCGAAGCCGTCGAACATCACGTAATCGAGGATTGCGATTCCGTAGGAGGGATGAAGCTTCTCGAAACTTTCGCCTTCACGAAGCTGGCCGGTGTAGAGCAACGCGAGGTAGTAGGCCATTCTTTTGGCGAAGCTGGGGAGTTCCCTGACCTGCATCTCGATCGTGAAGCGGCGGCCGGCCAGGTCGGTTGCCTTGACATCGACGATCGTGAACTTGTCGTCATGAAACTCCTTGAGATCCAGCGGGCTGAGCAGGGTCAGTTCCGCGATGCACCGATCGCCGGTGAAGTGGAGCAGGGCATCGATCAACTTCGCCAGGATCTCTTCGTTCCCCTCTTTGCCGAAAACCAGCTTGAACACGAAATCATTTCGTAACGGATAGATTTTCGGGGCGTCCATTCCAGACTCCTTCTGCTGATGATTCGAAGCAAAAGATCTCGCTTCTTACAGACATCAGCCGAACTTCTGGCTTGGGGAAAAATTGAAATACCTGCTTCTCGGTTTCACCTCGAAAGAACAGTGCGCGCAATCGGTGACCGAATTCCAAGGCCGGCCAGCTTCGGATGCAATCATATCTGGATTCAATTCCCGATTTGGTGGGGTTGGTGATTGGATAAAGGATATTCCGCGTATCGAACGGCTGGCTACACGTGTTTCAATCCCCGATTTGGTGGGGTTGGTGATTGGATATGCGACTCTCGCCAGTGTGACCGATGCCGCGAAGCCGTTTCAATCCCCGATTTGGTGGGGTTGGTGATTGGATGCCTCGAGGAAACGAAAACCTCTCAGGACTTTTCCGATGTTTCAATCCCCGATTTGGTGGGGTTGGTGATTGGATGCTCTGAAAACGGCTGGTGATGCAACGTTCCTAGCTCTGTTTCAATCCCCGATTTGGTGGGGTTGGTGATTGGATTGATTGCTTCCGGCCGGAACTGGCCGACGCGATCTGGCTTGTTTCAATCCCCGATTTGGTGGGGTTGGTGATTGGATCCGACGGCCCGTGCTGTTGCGAAGATTGCGCAGAGCGTGTTTCAATCCCCGATTTGGTGGGGTTGGTGATTGGATCTCGAAAAGATCATCACCGTAAATCGCGGAGATCTCGCTGTTTCAATCCCCGATTTGGTGGGGTTGGTGATTGGATTATGGGTTTTTCCCTTATCTACGAGTTGGGGATGGTTGTTTCAATCCCCGATTTGGTGGGGTTGGTGATTGGATGCGAGGAGGCGGATCATTAGCCTGGAGGACGACGCCCGGGTTTCAATCCCCGATTTGGTGGGGTTGGTGATTGGATACTACCGGGCATTCTCCGGAAAGCATTACGGGAATGGGTTTCAATCCCCGATTTGGTGGGGTTGGTGATTGGATCAGCCTCGTGGATGGCCGCGAGTCGGTCGAGATCGAGTTTCAATCCCCGATTTGGTGGGGTTGGTGATTGGATATCGCCTCGGAGATCGCGAAGTCGATCGGCGGACGCGTGTTTCAATCCCCGATTTGGTGGGGTTGGTGATTGGATGCATAGACGCTCTGCAAGCCGGTTCGCGGTACGGGCGCGTTTCAATCCCCGATTTGGTGGGGTTGGTGATTGGATAAACAAAAGCTGCGGGCTGCACGTCCATCTGGACGCTGTTTCAATCCCCGATTTGGTGGGGTTGGTGATTGGATCCGAGCGTCTACAACGGCGAGTCTGCCGGACCGTGGGAGGTTTCAATCCCCGATTTGGTGGGGTTGGTGATTGGATTTGGAGACTATACATACTGTTGCGAGCGGTGCGCTAGTTTCAATCCCCGATTTGGTGGGGTTGGTGATTGGATCTGCTACGAATACCGGCACAGCAACCATGACTTCCAAGAGTTTCAATCCCCGATTTGGTGGGGTTGGTGATTGGATTATCGACGCGAGGAGGGAGAGAAATGAACATCCGCCTGGTTTCAATCCCCGATTTGGTGGGGTTGGTGATTGGATCCGGGGGAAGTTGCCCCCACAAGGAGCCCTACCATGTTGGTTTCAATCCCCGATTTGGTGGGGTTGGTGATTGGATAACGGGAACGGGAACAGGAATAGGACCCCCGCCCTTGGTTTCAATCCCCGATTTGGTGGGGTTGGTGATTGGATGCGGCGTGATCTTCGCGGCTTGCGAGTTCGAGCAGACGGTGTTTCAATCCCCGATTTGGTGGGGTTGGTGATTGGATCCGATGGCGCAGGAAAGAGAGGGAAGAAGCCGAGAAGTTTCAATCCCCGATTTGGTGGGGTTGGTGATTGGATCCGGCTCGGGCTCGACCACGAGATGGTCATCGTTGTCACGTTTCAATCCCCGATTTGGTGGGGTTGGTGATTGGATCAATTCAGGCAGAAGGAATACAAACCGACCCCGAAGAGTTTCAATCCCCGATTTGGTGGGGTTGGTGATTGGATATGCAAGACATGCTACGCCAGGTACGGAATGGCGAGCATGGTTTCAATCCCCGATTTGGTGGGGTTGGTGATTGGATGATCTCAGGACCACGCGTGACGTGGTAAAGGTGGCCTCGGTTTCAATCCCCGATTTGGTGGGGTTGGTGATTGGATACGAGGCAACCAACGGTTACAGTGATGCCTTCTTCTCCTGTTTCAATCCCCGATTTGGTGGGGTTGGTGATTGGATGCCATGGAGAAGAAGATGGAAGCAATCGCCATTATCAAGTTTCAATCCCCGATTTGGTGGGGTTGGTGATTGGATCCGATGTATCCTACGGAGCAACGGCTCGACGATCCCCCGCGTTTCAATCCCCGATTTGGTGGGGTTGGTGATTGGATCGCTATCCATGAGATAGAATTGACATTGTCAGGTATCGTTTCAATCCCCGATTTGGTGGGGTTGGTGATTGGATGAAGCGATGGAAAAATATATCTATGGGATGGGCAAAACGTTTCAATCCCCGATTTGGTGGGGTTGGTGATTGGATTATATGGAATCTTTTTCGAAGTAATTTTCAGGTCGTAAGTTTCAATCCCCGATTTGGTGGGGTTGGTGATTGGATTCGAAGGCTACTCCTTTGCCGGGGGCGATCCGGAAGTTAGTTTCAATCCCCGATTTGGTGGGGTTGGTGATTGGATAACACGACCGAAGTAAAAAGGGTTCTCTTCGAGAATCTGAGTTTCAATCCCCGATTTGGTGGGGTTGGTGATTGGATAATATATAACTGCGATCGAATATTCATCAAAATATTGTTTCAATCCCCGATTTGGTGGGGTTGGTGATTGGATCCGAAAACATCACCTGTATGCTTGCGTCCTCAACAAATGTTTCAATCCCCGATTTGGTGGGGTTGGTGATTGGATTACATATATGCAGAAAATACAGTTAGAATCCCCGCTTCTTGTTTCAATCCCCGATTTGGTGGGGTTGGTGATTGGATTACCGGAAAAAATACGGATTATTTGTCTAAACCCCTGTTTCAATCCCCGATTTGGTGGGGTTGGTGATTGGATAAGACAAATCTGTTTGTCTCTAGTATTGTAAAGATGCCGGTTTCAATCCCCGATTTGGTGGGGTTGGTGATTGGATACGAACGTTCATGCAAGGAAAAGGATAAGGATAGGATAAGTTTCAATCCCCGATTTGGTGGGGTTGGTGATTGGATATGATGGATTCATTCTACCTGAATTGATCATGGATCATCGGTTTCAATCCCCGATTTGGTGGGGTTGGTGATTGGATCCTGGCTTTTGGAAGGCTGATTGGGAGAGGGCGGGCGGGGCGGTTTCCGAGCCCCCCCCCGAAAATGGTGCTGAAAATTCAGCCGGACCCCCCGGGGGTCTCGAAAAGCCGCATTGGAAGCGGGTTCTGTTTTCCGAGTATCTCGACGAAAACAGCGGGTTTGACGAGGGGGGTGGAGGTGCTCGGAAAATCGACGGGGGGATGTCCCCGAAATTGTCTCCCCGATTCCAGTTCGCTTTTCAAAGAACTTCCTCCGATTTTACTCCATGATGAACCGCCTGACAATGGCTGACCATGGGGAGCCGAAGGGCGGTTCCGACGGCATGACCAGCTCGATGCCCTTGTCGAGAAACTGCCGGGAGATCTTCCGCCGGCAGGCGCACCAGGTTGCAAAGTGCTCGCAATTATTACGAAGCAAATGATATCCGCCGAAGTCGGTGCCGAGCAGCGAGCGGGCCCGCCGCACCGCCGCCGCTTTCCCTTCGGGAAACTCCACCCGCTCATCCGCGTGAATGCCCGAACCGCCCGTGGCGATCCCGTCGAGAAACGTGCCCTTCTCGAACTCCGTGAGCGAGGTGAGGCGGATCCGGGCTGCGGAAGGAGTGTCGCCGGTGAAGTGAATCACCTGGCCACGGCCGGCATAGACCCCATAATGGCGATACCGCTCGAGACGGACGAGCTTGCTCAGATCGGGGAAGGGACCGGATTCTCCGAAGAAGAGATCGATTGTGGCCGAGAGAACACCCTTCGCCGTCGGAAGAGCCGCACTCCGCCTGGGGATGGCGGTTTCCACGAGTCTGGCCGTCATGCTGCGAAACACGTATATCACGGTGCCGGGCTGGATCTTCATGGGTGCCTCCTTGTCTGGCTATGCGTCGGGCGGCGGAATCAGTTCGCGATCCCCGTCGGGGCCGGGGCGATGCGATGATCGAGGCGGGCGAGCCCGGCGCAGGCCGTTTCGAACCAGGCCCGGATCTCGGGCGAGAGGGGGTCGTTTCTGCGAGGCGCGGGGCAGTCGAGGGTGAGAAGGATTCTGATGCTGGGCCCGTTCCGATGCATGCCGTCCCTGACGGTCAGTTCCTGATGGAGCCTGATCCGCGTGGCTGCCATTCCGGGAAGGGCGACGAACTCTCGGGAGAGGTCGAGCAGAAGCGGGTTCCAGAACGGATCGGCGCCGGGCCCTGAGCCGAGGTGCGCGCCCAGTTGCACGACGATGTGCGCGGGTTGTTCCCGGCGGCCATTTCTCCCTGGGTGGCCTGCGCAGATGCTGGTCAGCCGCATGCCCGACAGGTGGTTGAGCGCCTCGAGCCAGCCGTCATCGAGCTCTTTGTCGACCAGCAGACCGCGCCACTCTTTTTCCCAGGCAGTCGGGGAACGGCCGGGCCGGCCGGCTCCCGTTCCTCGCCCGGAGCGTGTCGGCCCGGCAGGTGTGCGGGGGTGGGGTGTGGATGTGGTTCGGGTCTTCATGGGGACCTCCTCGTTCAGTGCGCGGCTGATGAGCAGCCAGCCAGGGGCAGGCATGCGGCGTCCAGGAGATGGATCCAGCGGCAGGCTTTCAGGAACCAGTCCCAGGCGGCCTGCGGCGTGAGAGCATCCTTTTTGGTTCCGGAGAGGCGGATCTCCATCGCTTTGGTCGTGGCGATCATTGTGCCGGTGACCGAGAGCGTGCGCGAGATTTCCACGCACAGGGCGATCCCGTCGGCAACGGCCCGGCCTTCCCAATCGAGCAGAGTCGTCTGGAGCGAACCCCAATCATCGAGGTCGAGGAGGCAGTCGGCCAGATCGTTCCGAAGCCGGATCGCCACCATGGGGACGCAGCTCCGCCCTGGTCCGACCCCGACGCAAGTAACCGGCCTGAACGCTCCGAGGGCCGAGAACGCGCGCTTCCAGAGGGGAAGGGGCATGCACTCATTGCACTCGAAATCGTTGGCCTCGAGGCTGGTTTGCAGGATCGTTGCCGTTGGTTGGGCATTGCGGGTTTCGACGTTCGGTACCATCTTCTTCGCCTCCCATTTCGCGCTGACGCGCCTTGTCCCATCCCCGGTCAGAAGTTGTCTGCGATGGTGAGCGCAAACGAACAATCCGGGTGTGTTGCCTGCCATCAGGTTCAAGGCGGCCGAAGGGGGCGAGTTCAAAAAACGGATGGATTCGCGGCGATGTGTGGAATATGGCGAACGATATTTTGAACCGGCGTCATGCCGGTGTCTTTTCCGTGGTGAGCAGCGGTGCCGCGGATCATTTCGAGAAGGGCAGGAGGCGGATATGACGAACGTGAACGCGGGGGCGATCGGCAAGGTGCTCGACTGGGCGTATGAACTGGCCCTGGACCCGGGCGTTCCGGGGGTGGAGTCGGCGTATGACCTTGCGCGGGATTATGCCGGGGGCTCAGGCACGCTGTGCGAGAACGTCGATTCGCTGATTCGCTGGCAGAACACCAAGGCCGGCACCTCGGGGTTCTTGAGCGGTCTTGGCGGAATTCTCACCCTTCCCATTGCCATACCGGCAAATATATCGAGCGTCATCTACGTCCAGGTCAGGATGATTGCCGCGATAGCGATCATGGGCGGCCTCGATCCGCGCCAGGACCAGGTGAAGTCGCTGGTGTTCGCCTGCCTTTGCGGGGCTGAAGCCGCGCAGCTTCTCAAGCAGGCGGGCATCAGGATCGGGAAAAAGCTGACCGAGCAGGTGATCCGCGGGCTGTCCCGTGAGCTCCTGAAGCAGATCAATCGCGCCGTGGGCTTTCGCCTGGTCACGAAGTTCGGCAGCAAAGGCTTCATCAGCCTCGTGAAGGCCGTTCCCCTGATCGGCGGCGTCATCGGCGGGATGGCCGACCTGGTCTCGACGGACGTCATTGGCGGGGCGGCGAAAGCGGCGTTCATTCCGTCCGCGTATTCCTGTTCGTTCGCCTGCTGAATCGTTACGACGTGTAGCACCCGACACCCCTGGCTGGCGTGAAACCCGGCCGGGGGTGCGTTCTATTCAAGCGGCTTGGGGGGTCGGGAAAGAGACAAAAATATAGGAAACAAAATATATGGAATATGACAAACCGCGGACGGCCTGTGTGGGCCGCCCGCGGTTTGTGTGGATGCCGTGCCGGGCTTCAGAGATACTTTTCGAAACGAACCCGCACGCCGGCCTTTTTGGAGGCTTCCTGTACCAGGAACATCGCCGAACCGGCCCGGGTGATTGCCTGGGGGTTGGAGATGGTGATCGGTCGGGCCTCGCCCGGGAATGTCACCTGCCATTTGCCGATCTCTCCCGTGATCGTGCCGGTGGGGGTTTGATTCCTTTCGAGAAGGACGACGGTGGTAACGGTCTTTGCAGCAGGGGCTATCGCTGGGCTGGGGCTTGCATCCACGGGTGTGGGGCCAGCCATTCTGGCGGAAGTCGTCGGCTTTTCCTCGATTTTCGGCGGTGGGAAGGCCACGCCCTCATCGACAAGTTCGAGCAAGGCCCAGCCGAAGGGTTTGCTGGTGGAAGGCGTTGCCCTCAACCTGTCGGAATATAACCACACTGTGGTGGCGTTTTTCTGGTAAGGCGGCTGGCCGCGCATGATCTTGATGCTGCGGTAGCCGTCCAGAGTGACGGATTCCGCACCTGAATGGCGGCCGATGCGGACGAAAAAGGCTTTGCCCGAATCACGCATCGCGAGAATCGGTGCAAGACTCTTGGGATAGCTCAGGCCGCCGAGAAGCTCCTGATCTTCCTTGAATCTGGCCCGATAAAACCGAAAAACGGCTTCGAAAAGAGCTTTCAGGGTGATCGGTCTATCGATACGTCTCTCGCTGGGTGACGGTGTCAGGCTGATCCTGCCGGTGAAAACGGAACCGGGTTGAATGATCTCGAGGATCTGATACGGCCCTTTGCCCTGGGCCATATCCGTCGTGCCCGGTTGTTTCCGCTTTTTCCAGTTCATGGCATACCCGATGCTCGATTCTGCCTGAAGAGGCTGAAGATCCCCGATCTTGAGCAGGGAAAACGGGTCCGACGCATAGTCCCCATGAAGTAGATCCTTTTCCAGCCATTTGCCACTTTGAGCGGTTACTCGTGGGCTTTGGCCTGCGACCAGGTTGAGATACGCCGTTCGCAGGGACCCTTTGAGCGAGGAACCGGGAATGAGCGGACGGCTCGTGAACGCTTCGAAGCTGGTTCTGGCCAGCGTGAATTTGTTGATCTCGCTGTCCGTCGGTGCGTTGCCGGCCCCGAAAAAGGTTCTTCGATAGTGCTGGACAAGATCTTTGCTGATTCCTACGGGCCGGCCCCTCAAACGCGCGGCATGCGAGCCGATGAACCGGTAGATCTCTGCAAGTTTCCCATCCATGCAGATCTTTTCGAACCGGGCGCGCGACTCCCCATCGAGAAGGGAGACGAAAGATATCGGATCGAATACCACCAGCGTGCCATCCTGGCCGTCGGGGATCACGAACTCGGTCGGTTCATACACCTGGTCACATCCGATATGGATCGGGGAGAGAACGTGCAGACGGATGTTGAGATGGGTGGTTCGCAGTTCAGGCATGGGCGACCTCCATTTGAACAGGTATATAAAGGCTGAAGCCCTGGCCGACGGTCCGGGGCTCGATGCTCGAGAGACCGCGAAGGGCTTTCCCAACCCAGGGGCGCGAAGGGTCATGCTTCGGAAGCGGGTAGACCGCGGCTTCGTCGGCCATCAGACAGGGATTCTTGAACGGGTGTGGGGAAACGGCGAGTTCATCGCCATGCCGACCGTACCGAACGAACGGGGTGAACCAGGGCTGTTCATCCGTCGGAGCGGGTACGGATGGGCCGAGACAGTATGCGGCATTCGGGGTGGGCGAGCCGAAGAGACCAAGGTCGATGGGGGCGAGATCGATGACCTCGAACTTCCCGAGGCCGGTTGATGCATCACGACCGAAACCAAGGGTGCCGATGCGGGTCATGGCGACCCTGAGGGCATCTACGGAGAGGCCGTCATCGATGCCGAAGATGCATGAAAGCTGAATCCGCGGCAGGTAGTAGGTTTCATTGTTCATGAAGGGGGCGAACCCCCCCTCTCCGGTAGCTCCGGTGAGCCGGTTGATCGAGTTGTGCCAGTGCTCGGCATTGCGCATGAGACGGGCATCGGCCGTTCGGAGCCGTTTCTTCGTTTCGATCGGGAGGAGGATTTCAAACTGGCGAAAAACTTCCTCATCATCCAGAAACGAGGCTTTTTCCAGATATGCCGAGGGCTGGTCGGGTGAGGTCAGGAACCAGGTCTTTTTCTTGAGCTCCTTGAGCCGCCCCTTTTTGTCGCTTTTATCCGCCGGTTGTTCGGGGAAAAGCCGCTGGAAGGGGAGAGCGGGGCGTTTCAGAACGAGTCGCGGCGTCCCCGGCTTTCCGAGGTCGATGGCCGCCGAAGAGGCGATCAGGAATGGGGTTCGATCGTAATCGGCGAGAAGGTCGTCCAGGGTTTTGCCGAACAGAGCGGGATCCCGGGCGATCTGCCAGCAGAGGTGTCCGAAGATCGTGTCGCCCTTGAGCGTCGTTCCAAAGCCCGATGTCGGCCGAATGGTGCAGATCAGGGTCTTCATGAGACCTCCCGCGCTCAAAGCGCTTTGATGGCGTCGAACTTCTCCATGTAATCCGAACCGTCGAGCCGGAGCTCGGCAAAGCGGATCCGACCGTAGCCGCGACTTCCGCCCCCGCCGATCGCGTCAAGCTCCAGGAGCTTGAGGCCGGTCACGAGCTTCTCGAAGAAAGCTTCATCCTCGTCGGTCAGTATTTTGAATGTGATACTGAAGCGAAACTCGGCGCCGGCGGGGATGCGTTCGGTTATGCGAAGACTTCCAGGCTTTGCTGTTCCTGCAATTCGATCAATAGCAGTCTCAGACTTTTCCTCAGTAAAAGACCATCCATTTTCCAGAGCTTTCTTTTTCCACGCATCATCAAGATGGCAATCTGAAAATGAAGCCCGTGTCGGCCCAAATGGGCTTCCTTCTTGTTGATCTGAACCGCTGCACCCGAATGTCGAAAGGATGGCCTTCGCGGCAAGAGCCTGTTCCTTTGCATCCTTCACGGCTTCGTAGGTTTTGAGAGAAACCAGGCCCCCGTTGCTTTGATGGTGTGAAGCCAGGCCACTCGCAAGCTCCAGAAGGGAGCGGGTTTTGCCCTTGAGCGACGATCCCGGAATATAAGGTTCATACGTGTGCGGATGCCGGAGGACCGGGTTGTCGGTACCACCGATGTGCATCGCATCGTTCCCGGCGCCGATATGCAAGCCGCTCTTCAGAACGATTTTTCCTTCGAGCTTTTTGATGGCTTTGAGTTTGAGTTCCATGGTTTATCGACCTCCCCGTGTGCCGTGATTGCGGGCTTCGCGTGCGCTGTTTTCCCGTTCCTTGTCGAAATACTTGTAATACCCCATGAACGCCTCGAACAGCGTGTGGAAAACCTTGAAATCATCGAGATCATTGAGTTGTTTCAGTGAAACGCCGATGAAATCCTTGAACTCGGGAGAGATGAGGTCCCTGGCCCTGGCATAGGCGACCTTGGCGTTCAGCATTTTCAGGTAGGGGAGAGAGCGGTCAAATTCTTCTCTCTGTTTCTCTTCGGGTAGCTCCTTGAGACGGCTCTCGAAGGTCAGAACATCATCGAAGAAACGCCTCAACTGCGTGGACTTGTTGAGCTTTTCGGACGCTTCGTTTGAAACGGCTTTTGCAATCTTTTCAGCGGTTTCAGAGAACAGATCGGGATTCACGAGTTTTTTCGTCTTGTCTTTCCAGAATTTTATTTCCTGCATAGAACCTCCTTCCAGATTGTGCTTTAGCGATGACGGTAGAGAACCTGCCAGAGCGGAATGTTCATGTCGCCGCCGAAACTGCTGAGCCAGGTTGCGGCTTCCAGCACGGTTTCGATGGCCTTTTCACGTTCATCCCAGGTGCCGAGCTTTGAAACGTTTCGAACGACCGCGTATTTGAATTTGGCCCGCCAGGAAAGGCTTTCGAGGTCGCCTGCGGTCAGCGGGAACTCGCCAGATCGTAGAAGCGCTTCCTGCCTCGCCAGTTCAGAAAATTTCGTGAATCGGTAGAGCATGCCGGTGGAAAGCCACCGCTTTGCGAGCCAGGATTCGAGGTGATCGCGAATTTCCTGCAAGCGGGCGAACCCGGTCCAGGTGACGGTTCGGTCGAAAAGCGTGATCCGGTCTCGGCCGGCATTCTTTGAGGCATGGACGCCTTCCTCGGCTTTTTCCGCCATCGCGCGAATCGAATCGCCGGATTTGTGCACGCTGATTCCCGCTGACAACGTCACTTCCGGGTTGCTTCCGACGAACCGGCGGAATTCATGGGCAAGGGTTGGGGCAAATTCGACGATCCGGTTCCACGGGCCGATAACGAAAAGATCGTCACCGCCGGAAAAGACCGTGTAGATGTTTTGAAATCGCGTATCCGTGCGCATCAGCCAGGGAAGGTAGCCGGCAAAGAAAAAGTCCAACTGGCGGCTGAGCGTCGCTGTTCGGGAGACGGTCATGCGCTCGGGGGGGAGCGCGCTGCCGAAGATCAGGCCGAGGTTGTCCACGTCCGCCTTCAGTACCCCCATGGCTTCGATGCCCTCACATGCGCCAGGCTTCCCCTCGATGGGCGTCAATGCCCCCTTGGCGATATGGGCGAAGGTTTTCACTGCCCGTTCTTTCATCATATCGATCAATTCGAGTCGCTTTTCTTCGGAACCCCTGCCGCACAGATAGCGGTCGTCGTGCTGATCCGCCTCTTCGAAGCGAGGCACGTGGCCATTGATGAAGCGATGTGTGATCGGCTTGGCGAAGTTGCCGTCGGCGGGGATTTCGAGATCCCAGTAGTGATGAAGATGACCGACCCGAGCAAGATCTCCGAGACGGCCAGAAACGTCGAATCCGAGCTGGAAGCGGCCGTAGATCGGGCATTTTAGCCTATCCCCGCGGAGATCGGCCTCGGCGGCGGTCACCGCGAACCTCGGTTCCTTCACCAGGTTTTCACCGATGAGATACTGATCGTGGCAGGGGCCGCAGGCGGGTGTCTTTTCGGCCCCGATGCCGATGGCCGCGTCGGCTCGGGCCGGTCTCTTGCCGCAGAACGGGCACAGGCCCTTCCCCTGACGGGTGAACTCTTCCAGGTAGGCGGTATGGACCCCGCCTGTGGTGCGCAGGTCGAACCGGCGGAACTTTTTTCCCTCTGCTGCGGCGGTGAGACGGGCCCACATCGCGGCGTAGCCTTTCCCGAGAAAATCTTTCCCGGAGGCTGTGAGGTGGCAGATGCCGAAGCCGACCTGGCCGTGGAACTGCTCGAGAAGCCAGGCATTTATCGCCTTCTCGCTCTCGCCGAGAACGGTGCGGTTTTTGTCGGTGTTCGGCGCGAGTATCGTGAACTTTCCCGCCGCGTTCAGCAGAATGCTGAGACTGGTTAGACCGAGTTCGCGGGCCACCAGGCTCGCTGCGGTTTCGGCGAGGAGGGAAACATAGAAGGACCGCCCCCGGATAAGTTTTCCCGAAGCTTTGTTGGTGCTTCCTCCGTTGGAAAAGATGAAGTCCTGGATGCCGTAAAAATTACCCTGGATGACGAGAATGGCTGGGGTGTCGTAGTTTTGTACGGCTTCCGGCGTCAATGTCCCGTGATCCCGATGGTAGCCGTAAATCGCCGCGGCCAGGGCAGCCGTTGCCCGGGAGTGGTCGTAGAGGGAAACGTCCGGGATGTAGTTGCCGACGGTGACGGCGGGAATCTGGGCGAGGTAGAGTCGGCAGAGGCTGTCGAAATGCTCGAGCCACAAGTGCGGAATGCTGCGATGTTCGAGCTTGTCGAGGTCGAAGACGAACTGTTCGAATAGTTCTCGATATTCTTTTCCGGCCCCGCCATTGTCGGCCGGAACGACGTCTTTTGTTTTTGCGGGAAAAGCCGAGTCCGGAGCCAGTTTTTTCAGCGGAAGGCGGCACCGGAACTCGTCAGCGCTCGTAGGCATTTTTTTCCCCGAGAGAACGAGCCCTTCGAAAATCGGCATCAGGCGTGTTTTCCGGAATCCCTCTTCACCGGTGGCACAGCGGTTGTATGTGTCGAACGAGTCGCGGTCGAAGCCGCTGCTGATGCGATCACCCATGGCAATCGCCCATTGGCCGGCCGTTGTGGGGCAATGGTGAGCCGCGGCCAGTGAAAGAAAGGCATCGCCTTCTCCCCAATCCGAACGTTCGAAGACGGAAGGGAGAATCTTCTGGAGATGATCCAGGAAGGCTGCGGTGAAGACGGCGTGCTGGTGGGTGAATTTCCCGTCATGAGAAGGGAGATACAGGGTCGAGTGACGATCGATGAAATTCCGATCGGGGAAGAAGCCCGTTCCGAGGTCTCCATCCGAGCCTGCAGCACCGGCGGCCCGTTGGGCAAACTTGCCGATATCGTGCAGAAACCCTGCCAGTGCGACTTTCAACAATGTTTCATCCATCGTGGTCATCCTTTCGGTTGCGGCGGGATTACTCTTTCAGATCAGGAAAGGGGCGAAGGGAGGGGCGGTTCAAATATTTATTGGTCTATTTCGATCAGTTCGCCCAGGACGAACGGGTTCTGTTGTTGTTCGACTGTCGGGCGGCGGTCGACGAAGGCGACGCGGCGGACCGGCAGGCCGAGTTCGCGGGCGCGTTCGTAGACGGCCTGCATCACCCACTGCATGCAGGTGGTGCCGCCGGTGAGATTGATCACGATCTCGCTTGCCCCGAGAAGATGCGGCTCGATATTCTTGACGAGAGCGGCCGTTTCGTCGAATCCGGTGAAGACCTCCTTCAACAACCGCGTTTCGAACTTGTCGGGGGTGACGACGCCGGCCCGGTCGCAGATTTCAGGAATACGCTCCTGTGCCTGGCTGCTGGTGAGGATCACCGCTCGATCCGGCGCGGTGAGGCGAAGCGCCGTATACAGGAGGCCGGCCGATGAACCAAGGCCGCTCACGAGCAGTTTCCCAGATGTTTTGGGCAGCTCGGGAATTATCCACCAGGCATCGTCGTGAAGATGCTCGCGACAGATGTCGAACTTCTCTCGAGCCAGGTTCAGCCGATCGCCGACCTTGACGTTGTCCTTGCGAAAACCGGCATGGGCGAACTCGTTTCGCCTGTCGCCCAAAAGCTTGTACAAGAGGCCCGCGGGAAATATATTTTTATCTATAACCAAGGAGGCCCGATACAGGCGGTTTTCGATCATTGTTTGCCGGTCGCGAGACGCCAGCCACTCCCCTTCGGGTTTCATCGAAAGCCAGATACGATTGATCACCCATTCCCGCAGCAGCATCAATGCCTGTGCCGTGTCGTGCTGAACCAGCTTGTCCTCGATGAAGTTCAGTTGCCGTTCGAGTTCGGCATGATCGAGAATAAGCCCTTTTTTCCAGGCGCCGCTGCCCTTCCGCAGCGCAACCTTTTCGAGCGAACCGCGGAGTTTTTCCGCGAGTTCCCGGCCGGCGACGAATTGATTGTTTTCGGTGATCAGGCTCGGGAACATCTCAAGCAGCGCCTGAGCATGGTTCCCCGCTTCGAGTGACAAACCCGAAGCCTGCATCGGATGATACTCCTTGAGCTTTTTGTCGAAATGGCGTCCGGCGCGTTCATCGAAGCCGGGCATTTCCTGGAGGAACTCGCCGAGGGTTTCGACCCCGCCTGTTTCCATGAAGGTTTTGACGGCAAAAGAACCCTTGACCAGCGCCGTCAGAGGCGAAAGGTCGAAGATGGGGGTTCGGTTCGCAATCTGGTCGCGGTTCTCGTAAGCCCCGTAGAAGATCCCGCCCAGCTCGGCTTTGTGCGTTGCTTCGAGGTAGGAAAGCGAGGCGAAGAACAACAACGGCAGGTGGCGGAAGCTGTTTGTGATGTCGAGAAAGACGCGGTGCGGGGTGACGGCGGTCGACAGCCGCTGGATGATCCGGTCGAAGACGCTCCAGACCTCGTCGATGGTCTTCCCCTCCGAAATGTCCAGAATTTCACAGGTGACGCCGAGAGCTGCAGCTTCATCGATGAGATGCTTCCTGTGCTTTTCCGATGCGGCAGTGGTGAGCAGGGCCAGTAGAAGATTGACGGGTGATTCGAGCGTTCGCGACAAGGCAAGGCTGCAGAACCGGCTCGAATGAGCGCGATCCCCCAGGTAATACGAGGTCTCGGTGAGGAGCGAGGTGCCCAGAGCCGTGAGAATGAGGTCGCTCATGATGCTCCTCCAATCAGCAGGCGTTTCAGGGCGGCTTCGAGGTTCGGCAGGTCGTGGCGGTCGATCAAATCGATGCGCATAATGCGAGCCTTGGTTCTGACCTCGAGCTTTTTCGAGAGGTCGGCGTTGGTGACGAGGATCCTGCGCGCGAGCGCGCCCCCCAGAGCGCGGGCGGTGGCGTCGATCGAGAGCAGCTCCTTCGAGAGGGTGAAATCCTTGCCGGCCTGGCCGTCGCATTTGCAGGAGACGTAAGAAAGCCTGTTTTCATGGGCGATCAGCACGTCGGCCTCGGTCTTGGGAGAGTCCTGGAGCGGTTGACGCGTGGCGGGGTCGCGCTCCCAGGTGAGCTGGCACTGGGACGCGACGCCGGCGGCCCCGAAGACACGCCTGGCGACATCGGTGACGTAGATTTCGAGCCAGGCGCCCAGCGTGTGTTTACCCCAAAAATCTTCGTCGATGATCTTGATTTGGGGAACTTGCGACCCCTTCACCCACGTCGTGCGCAACAGGCCGAGCTTTTCCATCGCCTGTAACAGCAGCTCGGCGTCGGCGACTGCTTGCCGGTCGTTGTGATCCGAAAGATTGGTCACCCGCTGGCCGTGCGCATGACACTTGATCCATGACGCAAGAATCGATGCCGCTGCCGGCTTGCTGCCGAGCCGACGCGCTGCTTCGACCTGGTTCGCCGTCGGAACGCGTTGCCGGATCGTGGTGTCGGCATACTTTCCGTATGCCAGCAGCAGTTCGTGGGGTGACAACCGGGGGATCGACAGCCCTTCTTGGGAAAGCGGCGTTTCCGGATTCAGGGAATACAACCGGTCACCCCGGTAGTAAATGACGGCCTGGCCGGCCTTGCCCGCGAAGGTGAAGGCGCCCAGCGACATGAGCTTGGTGCCCCCGGTGACATTGACGACTCCCCGGGGTCGGCCTTCGGCAACCCAGGCATCATGCAGTGCCCGGGAAATGGCGTCGGGTGAGAACGGGTCGACCCGGATGGGCTTGACCATCGGGTTGGCGCCTTTGTGATACTCCCTCCAGAAGTGGGTGATCCAACGGATTTCCTGCTGCATGAATCGGTCTTCGGAGTAGACGAACCACCAGACTCGGGGCTTGACCGCCAGCGCCGGCAGGAGATTCGGCAGGGTCTGTTCCCCGATCAGGGCGACGTAGAAGTCGCTGGGGTTCGTCATGACAAGGACGCCTCCCGACGTGCGGCCGGGGCGTGAGAAGCGGGTGCGCACGCATGTTCCGGCGGGGTGACCGACGCGATGCGGTAGCGGCCCTGGCCGAAGATCGTTCCGCGGCCGATGCGAAGGAGCTCTCCGGCCCGGAGAAGCGACAGGAAGGGGCGGATATCGCCGCGGTAGAGCGCGGTTCCGACCGTGCCGCCCCAGGTTGCGCGCTGATTCTGGCGACTGGAGACGCGTTCCCAGAACACGGTCGACAGAGATTTGGAGGTGAGGGAAACCTGCATGGCCCGATCGATGATATCGCGGAAATTCCAGGGCGGCCCGGCGGTGAGGTCGTCCGGGGCGATGGCCGTGATGCGCCGGAGGATGGAGCGGATGATCCGGTGGAACTCGGGCTGATTCACGATTTTCCCGGAGGTTTTATCCTTGAAGGCGGTCGGGGTCTCGAAGGTGAGACTCAGTTCGAGCGGCTCGCCGCCCCAGCCGGCCGGCTGCTCGATCGACACCGTCTCGGGCGTGTAGGGGGCGAGCGTGTGGGTCGCGGGGTCATAGAGGCGGGTGCCCGTGCCGGCCTGGTTCATCGCGACCAGGTCGCAGGGGATGCGATCGCGACCGAGGCCGCCCGTGGCGGCTTCGCGCAGGGCCTGGGTGAGGAACGGGAGCGTATCCACCGCCCGTCCGAAGAGGGTGAGCCGGAAGCGGGCTGTCTCGGGCGGCCGGAACAGACGGGGGCCCTGAAAGTCGGCGTTGAGGACGAAGGGATGCGGGGCATCGCCACCGCCGCCCGTCGTCGCATTCGAGGAAGGAGATGTCGCGGTTTCGAAGGTGATGGCATAGGCGCAGCTATGCTCGGCGAGACAGCCCCGGCAGACGTTATCCGGCCGGTTGCGCTGGAAACAGACGATCCGTTTGAGCTGGTATCCCAGCGCCCCGCGCAGGGTGTTGACGGGATTCGGCGGAAACGACAGGGCAGCCTGCGGCCGCAGTTCGACGATGAGCTCGAGGTATCTCATGAGTCTTCCTCTCGATGTGCCGGGCGCGCCGATTTCTCGGCGTGCCGTGGAGCGTTTTCCGTGTCGGTGTCTTCAGCCGATCCTGTGACGGGAAACCCGGTCGTCGAAAGAAGAAATAGCATAAACGCCGCTACGGTTCAAGAAATTATCAGAATCGGTATGTATCGGACCGTTTCATTCGAGGTTCATCGGCATCGTCAGGCGACCTCGCTCTCGTCGGCGTCGTCGTCGGGCTCGGCCGGGGCGGCGTCGAGTCCGCGGTGACCGTCCGTGACGATGAAATGGTCGGGGTCTTCGAGCAGGCCGGGGAGGCCGAACACGTGCATGCGGCGCTGGGCGTCGCGGGTCATCGCGTAGATGCGCACGCTGTCCACGGCGGGGTCGATCAGGGGGCTCACGCGGCGGAGCAGCTCGTCGAAGCGGGGGCCTTCGAGGAACGTTTCGAAGACGCTTTCCTGCACCGGCACGGCGTAGTTTTTCAGCATCTTGTGCAGCTTGCGGCGCCGCTTGTCGGACGGAGTGTCATAGCAAATGATATAAAACATGCCGCTCATTTCATCACCACCGGGAGATACGCGTTCCGTTCGCCGAGCACGAGGCTTTTGTACTGCCAGGCCTGCCTCACGATCAGATCGGCGTAGGCATACGAGCGGCCGTCGGTCGGGCAGACACAGGTGTCGGCGAGCCGCGCCTGGAGCTTCTTCACGAACCGGCCGATCGTCTCCTCGCTCATCCTCACGCCTTTCCCCTCTTCGAGGCGAAAGCCGGTCACGTCGATCTCGAGCCGGTTGATCATGCCGCACACGACCGGGTCGACGACGGTCACGCGGAACTCCTCCATCAGATCGAGAGCGAGCGACGGCCGCCGGTCCTCGATCGCGTGCAGATTCGACAGCATGGGGTCGAGCCCCGCCTGTTCGACGGCCGACCAGACCCGGTTGAACAGGAGCGTGTAGCCGAAACTCAGCAGCGCGTTCACCGGGTCGGGCGGCGGCCGGGTCGCCCTGCCCGAGAAGCCCAGCTCCTGTTTCAGGATTGCCCTGATTCCCTGGAAGTGGCATCTCGCGCCGTTTCCCTCGATGCCCATGAGCTCGTCGACCGTCTCGGCGCTATCGACGGCCCTCAGGGCATCCGTCACCCCGAGAACGCCTTTGGCGAGGGCGTCGTCGTGCGCCCGGTTCTGACGCATCAGCCAGACCCGGCTCGAAGTCAGCTTTCCCCGCACGAGCGTCTTCGCCGTTTCGAGCCGGAACGCCGCATCGGACGCGCGCTCATACTGCTTCATGCGGCACCGGACGGCGCGCGGCTGGAGGTTCGAGAGGCGGCCCTTGAACCGGCCGTTCACGGTCAGCAGCGCCACGTCGATATCCCGCTTCAGCAGCGCCGTCAGCGCCGAGTGGCCGATTTCCACCGTTCCCAGACAGACGACCTGCCGAAGCCGGAAAAACGGAACATCCTGGAGGATGCGGCCTTCGCGGCTGCGCACGACGAGCCGCTCGCCGATCCGGCCCAGCCGGCTTCCCTGGGCGGTCACATACAGGGTGGCCTCTTCCATGGCGTCGGTCTCCTTCAGCCCTCCCCGGGCTCGTCGGCCGGCTCCGGTGCCGGGAGACGCGCGTATTCGCCGATCTTCGTGACGATGCGATCGGTGCCGGCCTTGTCGAACAGCGTGTTGATGCCGCACCGGAGCTGCTTCAGCCGAGCGTTCAGGCGGTTCACCGTCTCCCGCACCTCGAGATACTCCCGCATCATCCGGTCGATGCCGCCGCTCGCCCCGACGAACTCCTCGCCCCGGGAAAGCGCCACGGGGGCCGGCAGGGCGGCGGAAATCCCGGAACCGCAGCCGGGCACGAAGCCGGCCAGGACGACGGGCGACGGGTAGCACCCCTCGGGAACCCGGAACTGGCAGTCGCAGCCGACTTCCGACGCGAGCACGGGAAGCAGCCGCCGGGTTTTTCCGCAACTCATCGGATTCGGCGGCACGGCGCGGATCTCCCGGTTCACCCCGTTCGGGTCGTAGCCGGGCTGGCGGTTCAGCATCTGGTGGAGGCAGATCCGGCCGTCGTCGCCCAGGGGCGCGAGAAGATAGACGAGCACGTGACGCTCGGCGCCGTTCAGCGTCGCCCCGCTCAGGACGCGGCTGACGACGGTGCCGAGCAGCCGGCAGCCGGCGAACATCGCCTCGATCGGCTCAGGAAACCTCTTGGGCAGGGGAATGACGATCTCGAGCGAGAGGGCCGGATCGCGGCGGTCGTCGTCGCCTTCGGCCGAGCGGGGGAGCTCTTCGCCGGTAACGTTCGCAGGGGGTGAGGGTTCCGCGTCCATGGCCGGAAGCTCCGCCCCTTCGCCGGCAAGGGTCATCCGGCCGAGGATCTCGCCGAGGGCCGCCCGGTCGAGTCGGCGGTGGGAGAGGAAGGCGCGGGCCTGATCATCGGCCGGCCGGAAGCTTCCCGGGTCGAGGAACAGCGCGCGTTTCATCGTCCGGCGGTGGATGCCGAGCGGGAGTTTCACGAGGTTGCCCAGCCCGTCGGGGTCCACGTGGTCCTGTTTGGGAAACAGCTCCCAGTGCAGCTCACCCGCCCCGCATGAGACGGAATGCGGTCCGGCGGCGCCCGGGTGGGGCAGCCCAGCCAGGCCCGAGGGGGGCGGAACGCGGTCGAGGAGCCAGCGGCCGACGGCGCGCAGGATGCGGGCGGGCACCGGCTCATCGGTGAACAGCCAGAAGTGGAGGCCCTTGTGGCCCGACCATTCGGGAAGCAGCGGAATCCCGGCTTCCGTGGCGGCGGCGAGGAGGCGTTTTCCCTCTTCGACGAGTTTCAGCTTGAGGCGGCGCCGCTCGGCCGGGTCGGCGTCGAACCGGCGCAGGGCCGGTTTCGCGATGTCGAGATCGAAGGCCAGGAGGCAGGTCGTGTCGTCGCGCCGCACGAGGTAGGTGCCGAGGGTGGTGTCGCCGGCCAGGTGTTTCGTGGCGAGCCGGGTATCGAGCGGCTCTTTGACGGGCCGGTAGCCCCAGGCGCCCTTTTCGCCCTTCGTCTGGACGGCATGGACGCCTTCCCGGCCGGCGAACTGGCGGACGAACGCCTCGAGGAACTCCCGATCGAAGGGAATGGCGGGCTGGGCGGTCGTCGTATCGCGGCGGATCTCGGCGAGTTCGGCATCGAGGGCGCGCCGCTTGGCGGCGCAGGCGAGAATGGAGGCAGCGCGTTCGAGCAGGCCGGGGTCGTCGGGGAGCCGTTCGAGGAGGGTTCCGAGGAGGGCTTCGGCCGCGAGGGCGTCGCCGGCGAGTTCGGCGAGATCGAGAGCGAGGGCCGCGAGATGCGTGTCGTCGGGGCTGAGGGCGCGGAGATCGGCGAGGGCCTCGGCCGCTTCCCGGTACCGGCCAGCCTCCATCAGGAGCCCGATTCTGGCGCGGTGGGACTCCTGTTCGTCGGGGCGGGCGGCGATGCGTGCGTCGAGGATCCGCATGGCTGCTTCGAACGAGTCGGTCTGGCCGACGGCCCGGGCGAACAGGGCGAAGGCGGCGGCGGGCGGCTGGGCGCTTGCGACGGCCGGGGCGAGGAGGTCGCGGGCGCGGGCTGGTTCGCCGCGGCCGAGCAGGCGTTCGGCTTCGGTGATGAGGTTGGTGGTTCCGGTCTGTTCCATGGCGCACCCCCTTGGAATTCGGGTCGATATACCCGATCAAAGGCGGCAGATGTGCGCCGGTTCAATTCTGGGTGGCGCGAACTCGGGAAGCCAGGCTCATACCCGGGCTGAAGGCCGAATCGGGGGGGCTATGCAACTTCATTTTCCTGGAAATCCAATGCATCATCGCCCGGCTTGCCTGACAGGGTGATAGAGGCCAAAGGGCGATGAAATCAGGCAGCTTTCTCAACGTCGACCAGCAGATGCATGCCGAGGGCGGCAAGCGCCTGCTCAATGTGATCGAGGCGGGAATGGTGGTTCAGGTCGAGAAGCCGATCGACCTGGGGTGGGTGCCCGCCGATCCGTCTGGCCAGTTCTCGTTTGCTCACGCCCTGGTCTAGCATCGCGTTGTAAAGAAGGATCTTCGTGGACGAGAGAGCCGGAAGCGCAATCGTCGCCCGGCCCTTCGGTTGAGACGGCATGGGGATGGGGCGCTTGTCATCCATGTAGGCCATGAACATGGTTTCAAGTGCGTCGATGGCATGATGAAGCGCTTCTTCGCGCGTATCGCCGTAGGTTACGGCCTCCGGCACGTCGGGAAACGTCACGAGAATCGTGTCGTTATCGTCGGGAACCAGATCAACAGGATATATCAACATTTCGGACCTCCCTTACCTCAGCCCGAGGTCTTTCTTGATTTTGTTCACGAGGCCTGTTCCAAGCTCTTTGTCGGAACCATGCATAGGTAACTCCGAAGAGAGCTTTCCCAGCCTGACGATCAGATGACCGGACCCACCGCGCTTGGTTTCGAAGGTGCATCCCTGCTTCTTCAGCCATCTTTTCATCTCGCTGCTGTTCATGAGACGAATATACAACAAAACCGTTGTCGTGTCAGCGGAAGTATTGTCGGGAGTTTCCCGGTCGGACGCTCACGTCTGCGGCCGTGCAAGTCAGGATGGGCTCTTGTCGAGCGTTTACGGGGCCTTTGCTTCAATCCCCGATTTGGTGGGGTTGGTGATTGGATCAGCACTCAAAAAACTGTGGGATACGCACGAGCTGATTCGTTTCAATCCCCGATTTGGTGGGGTTGGTGATTGGATTCGGGAGGGCATGAAGCTTTACAAGATGCTTATGAAATAAGTTTCAATCCCCGATTTGGTGGGGTTGGTGATTGGATCCCTCGACGACACCGAAGGCACCCCCGAGTGCTGGCACGTTTCAATCCCCGATTTGGTGGGGTTGGTGATTGGATATTCAGGGTTGCATGTGCGGGATCGTGCGGCCATAACACGTTTCAATCCCCGATTTGGTGGGGTTGGTGATTGGATGCCCCGAGCGTCGAACCGCGCTGAAAAAACTGTGGGGCACTGTTTCAATCCCCGATTTGGTGGGGTTGGTGATTGGATGCTGTATGCCCACGCGCCCACCCGCGCGGCCAAGGCCAGTTTCAATCCCCGATTTGGTGGGGTTGGTGATTGGATGCCCTGAGCGCCGGGCGGCGTTGAGAAAGTTATGGGAGTTTCAATCCCCGATTTGGTGGGGTTGGTGATTGGATGGCACCATGAAATTTTCCGCGTGGAATCATCCGGCAAGTTTCAATCCCCGATTTGGTGGGGTTGGTGATTGGATCCTAGATGTACACTTCGCTGCGCTGTTGCACGCCCTTGTTTCAATCCCCGATTTGGTGGGGTTGGTGATTGGATGCGAACATGACCAATGTCGCCGTGAACCTCCGCGAGAAGTTTCAATCCCCGATTTGGTGGGGTTGGTGATTGGATGTGCGGAGAAAGACCATGCCCAGAGGCGGGTTCACAGGGTTTCAATCCCCGATTTGGTGGGGTTGGTGATTGGATCTCTGAACAAGTTCCGCGCTGCCCTACGGCGGGAGTGGGTTTCAATCCCCGATTTGGTGGGGTTGGTGATTGGATGCGGAAAGGCTGTTTGAAAATTAAAGATCAAGTGGGGGTTTCAATCCCCGATTTGGTGGGGTTGGTGATTGGATGCGGTCCCACAGACGGCCGGATGATCCTAGACGTCCATTGTTTCAATCCCCGATTTGGTGGGGTTGGTGATTGGATCCGAAACCGTCCAGACCGTTACCGTTCTTCCTCCGGTGGTTTCAATCCCCGATTTGGTGGGGTTGGTGATTGGATATGGACAAGGCTAGCATGGCACAGGCAGCAGAAGACGCGTTTCAATCCCCGATTTGGTGGGGTTGGTGATTGGATATTATTATGTGGACGGCCTGATCCATCCTCATTTCACGTTTCAATCCCCGATTTGGTGGGGTTGGTGATTGGATATAGAAGCGTTGCGGGCGGGTTCCCGGTACGGTCGCGCTCGTTTCAATCCCCGATTTGGTGGGGTTGGTGATTGGATAAACGGGGAAACGGGAGCGTGTTCTTTGCGTTCCCAAGTTTCAATCCCCGATTTGGTGGGGTTGGTGATTGGATAGGCCAGAGCATGGCCCAGTTCGCCAACAAAAAGACACGGTTTCAATCCCCGATTTGGTGGGGTTGGTGATTGGATTGGAGGAGGAATATAACCTATGGGTAAGTCAAAGAAGTTTCAATCCCCGATTTGGTGGGGTTGGTGATTGGATTACGGGATGCCCTTCGGTATCAAATGGGGCTTGATCTGGTTTCAATCCCCGATTTGGTGGGGTTGGTGATTGGATATCTTTCCTTCAAGATCGGCAAGAATTGCAAAGGCGTTAGTTTCAATCCCCGATTTGGTGGGGTTGGTGATTGGATCAATGCAGGTATTAGAATCTGCAACGCCGTTCTGAACTGTTTCAATCCCCGATTTGGTGGGGTTGGTGATTGGATGCGAATCATGCCCTGATCGTGCTTACCGGACACCTGGGAGTTTCAATCCCCGATTTGGTGGGGTTGGTGATTGGATGTGAGTTTAGGAAATGTCCTTAACCTAGAACAAAAGATGTTTCAATCCCCGATTTGGTGGGGTTGGTGATTGGATCATCCGAGAGGGAGAGTTGCAAGATATCTCCGGCCTAGGTTTCAATCCCCGATTTGGTGGGGTTGGTGATTGGATGAACAAAATTCAACCGGCCGCCGAAGAAAGGGGAACAAGTTTCAATCCCCGATTTGGTGGGGTTGGTGATTGGATGGATATGGGCGTGGCTCTAGTCTATGAGCTGGGTATGGTTTCAATCCCCGATTTGGTGGGGTTGGTGATTGGATCCTGGCTTGGGGGAGGTTGATTGGGAGAGGGCGGGCGGGGCGGTTTCCGAGCACCTCCCCGAAAAAGGTGCTGAAAATTCAGCCGGGGCTTCGAGCCTGGGCGCAAAACCGCGCGGGGAGCGGATTTCATTTTCCGAGTACCTCGACGAAAACAGCGGGTTTGCGGGCACCCTGCCTGGTGCTCGGAAAACTGCTTCGTGGGATGGATGAATCGAAAGGTTTCGGATCAGCTATCCAGGATGCATTTTTCAATGACCGGGGGAAATCACAATCTCTCCGATCTCAAGTATAGCAGATTCATTCTTTCGAAGAAACCCCCTTGATCAGGGCAATCGCGCCCACCAGGAGAATCATTCCGGCTTCTGCCGGTATGAGGGAAAGCGGTTGGTGCTTACCCGACCGCGTGGGCCGGTTCTCGGGCGGTTCACGAACCGCCCCTACGGCAGAGGTGATCGCTGAGGCAGGCGGGCCGTCGTCGGGTTCGAAAAGAATTCATTCGTTCCACTTTTGAACCGGTGCCGTGGGTGCGGCTTTGTCGAGTTGAAGATACAACGCGAACGGAGGTGGCCCATGCAACGTCTCGAGGAGATCCTTTCGTGGAAGAAGGCCGAGGATGCCCGGCGCAGCGGTCGGCTGGAGGAAGCGCTCGCCCTGTTCACGGCGGAATACGAGGCGGCGCCGTCCGGTGCCGCGGGATGGCGGCGGCTGTTCTGCCTGCGCCGGCTCGGTCGGCTTGCCGAGGCGGAAGCGCTGGGCGCGGCGCTCGCGGCGATCCACCCCGACGATGCCCAGATCGGGGGTGAGCTCGCCTGGCTGGTTCACGAGACCGTCGTGAAGCCGGCGAAGGGGGCGGGCGATCATGCGGCGATGCTGGCAGGGGCTCGCCGGATGGCGGAGCTGGCCCGGGGCGGCGTCGCGTTCGAGACGGCGGCGTTCGCCGCGATCGAGGCGGCCAAATCGCTGTCGGCATGGGAGGAGATGCTGGGCTGGTGCGACCGGATCGACCCGGCGACGCTCGCCGCCCAGCCCCGCGTGATGAACGGGCGGCGGTTGCCGTCCAGGCGGGAGATGTGGTGGTTTGCCCGGTGCCGCGCCTTGTTCCAGCTCGAGCAGTTCGAGGAGTGCCGGCGTGCCTCGCTCGAGGCGTTCAAGCAGTTCGGCCACCGGCTGGATTTCTCTCGCTGGGCGGCGTTGTCCCTCGAACGACTGGGAAACCGGGACGCGGCGATCGAGGAGATGCAGTGCCTTTCCCGTCACCGGAACGCCCAGTGGTATTACCAGCAGGACCTGGCCCGGATGGAACTGGCTGCCGGCCGGCCGGGTGAAGCCTGGGAGCATATCCGGCAGGGGGCCCGGATGCCGGGGGAGGCGCAGGCCAAGGTGAATCTGTATGCCGTGGGCGCCGAGGTTCTGGAGCTGCTCGGTCGCAAGGAGGAAGCGGGCGGGCACGCCCTCCTCGCGGCCCTGCTGCGGCAGGAACAGAACTGGCATCTTCCGGGCAAGCTTGAGGAGCTGCTTTTCCGACTTCCCGTGCCCGTGCCGACGCCGTCGCTCGCCGAGATCGAGAAGCGGTGCCGGGCGGCGTGGGCCGGTCAGGACGCCGTGACGCCCGGGCGGGCCGTCGAGGGGAAAGCGGCTCCAGCGGAGGACGCGGGAGAGGTTCTGGCCGAGGAGTGCCGGGGAACGGTGCGGCTGAAGGACGAAAAGGCGGCGTTCGGTTTCATCCGGGCCAACGACTTCGACAGCCTCGTCTTCGTGTTGATGAAGGATCTTCCCGAGTCGTGCCGGTTCGACGGCAGCCCCGTGCGGTTCACGGCCGTGCGCAGCTTCGACGCGAAAAAGAACCGCGAAGGCGTCCGTGCCATAGCGGTAACTATGGCCGCCTGAGTTTCTGAGGTCTCACAACCGCGGGCAGCTCTGCCGTTCGGCAGCGTTGCCCGCGGTTTCGCCTCGTCGGATTCGAAGAGCCGAAAATCCGTTGTTCTCATGGCGGGATTTCGGGTATCGTGTGTCGACACCGATGATGAGAGGGAGCATATGACGGTCAGGGTGGGCGAAAAGGCACAATGGTTTTTCGAGCGGTCGGCGAGCGGCACCGCACGGACGTTCGCGGCACGACTGGGTGAGGTCTGGCGTGTGAAGAACCCTGTGTGGAGCAGACTCCCGGCCCTTTCGCATCTTCGCGACCGCGAAGGGTTCCATCCGGGGTTGTGCATCCGGCCGCGGGCCAGGTTGATGGCCTTCGGCACGTCGAAGCTCGGCCAGACCAGACGGTCGAAGAGCCGGGTCTTCGAGGTGCCGGCCCATTCGTATCCCGGCGGCGAACTCGACGGCGCCTTCCTGCTGGATTATGCTGTCCCGACGAGCTGGGAGGACTGTTCCCTGACAAGGCCGCCCGCCCTTCTTCCCGAAGCTTTGCGGAACGAGCTGTCGCAGCTTCTGGGGGCGGGCACCGCCGATGAGTGATATGATAGCACAACATATATATGAGGGCGCCGACGGCCGGCCCGGCGGTCGCAGATCGGCATTGGGTGAGGCTCTGGAAACGTGGTGGATCTCTCCGACGGAGCACGCCTGGCGGATGCTGCTGCCGGCCCTGTATGACGTGATTGCCCGGACGGCCGTGTCGTGGGGGCGCAAACATGGCCTGAACGAAGGTACCCGCCTCACCCCGGAAGATCTCGCCCAGACCTCTTTCAGCCGATTCATGGAGGAGTTTCAGCAGGGGGCGGAGCCCGATCCGGCCCCTGACGTTTCAGGGCGGGCCACCCGGCCTCTGACGAGGCAGAGTCTTGCCGACATGCGCCTGACCTACACGTCCGAGCAGGTCGTCTCGTATCTGAAGAGGCGGTCCATGAACCAATTCAAAAGCCAGTTCGACCGTCTGAAAAAGCGGGATAAACGGGTGACCTCGATGATGCAGACAGGAGACGACGGGGAGCTGCACCAGATGGAGATCGAGGATCGGAGCGCCCCGGACCCCTGGGACCGGGCATCGCCGCGGGTTGTGACCGCAGCCGAAGATCGCGAGGCGGACCGGCATATCGAGATCATCTGGGTATCGGCACCCAAGAAAAAGCAGATCCAGGCCTACCTGCTTCAACAGGCCCTCCGGCATGCGGAGGTCATGGCGGAGCTGGGTGTTCCCGAGAGTGTCTTCCGTCATCTCAATGCCTGTGAAAAGATGGAAAACAAGCGCACGATCCGGGTCGGGATGCGGAACGAGATGGCCGGCTCATCCGATGCGATCCAGTCGACGATCCTGGGCCGGTTTTTGAACCTGGGCCGGTCGACTGCCTTGGAACAGGTGAAGGCCTTCGACCGATATCTCATCAATCGGGTCAAACCGGCATGTGATGCCGGTGGTCTTGAGTTTTCCGCGGTCGTCGGTTGCCTGCTGCGGAAAGCCGTTTCTCGGCTGGTGAGTGAGCGCGTTCCGTTCTGGGGCGATGAGGCCCTGTCACCCGGCCCCGACCTGGAAGAAGAGGAATGAAGCCATGAAATGCCTGAACGGTGCTTCCCTGGAAGCCCATATCGAATCTCTTCGCTTCGGCAGGCCCGATCCGAAGATCGAAGCCCATCTGGCAACCTGCCGGCGGTGCGCCCTCCTCGTGGAGCATGCTGCCAGGCCGATGCCTGCCGGTCTGGCGGCACGGGCCGAACAGATCGGGCGGCTCCTCCGAACGAAGCGGCCCGAGACGATCGAGCCTGGTCAGATCTGGCGGTTGCGAGAGCAAATACAGAGTGAACACTATTTCATCGGAGTCGTCACGCGCGGGCCGGAGATGTCGATCGATCCCAACCATCCCGATGTCCGGATGGCGATGGCAAGTCTCGATGCGAATGAAAGCGACGTACAGGTCGGCGACATCGTCGTCGAACACGACGAATCCCCCCTTGGGCTGCGCTACCTGATCGAGCATTGGAACGAACGGCCGGTGCCGGCCGCCGAACTCGAGATCTGCCTCGGACGCCTCGCTGAGGCTGCCTGGAAGCGGCTCGAGGCCGCCCTTTGCGATCTCGGGGAAGAGGAGGAGCTATCCGAGGCCGTCCGTGCATATCGCACGAGGCGGATCCGCGAGACGGCCGCCCTTTCCCACAAGTCGCTGGAACGGGCTGCCCGCGCGATGTCGGAGGACCAGGGGAGTGAGCCGGCGGCGCCCGGATGGCGCGGTTCAGCCGGACCCCTCTTCTTCGAGTTTGCGGCCAACGAGTTTCTTCGGGCGGTTGCCGCTGACAAAGATCTCACACCTTTTCGTATATTTGGAAGAATATTCCTCGGCAAACTGCGTGCACTGCCGTCGGATCTCGGCTTGGCCGGCCGTGAAACGCCGAAGGGCTTCCGATTCAGGCTGCGCGACCCGAGGCTGCGCATGGTCATGGAGATTTTCGGACCGAAAGGGGAGATTCTCACGTCGGCCGACTTCTCCGAAGGCATCCTCCAACTGACCGAAGAGATGATCCCGGACTGGAAGAGCGTCTCCGGCGTCAACTTCCTGACGGGCACCAGGAATGACGGCTGATCAAGCCCGCACGAGGCGGGACGTGGGCCGGCCGCACCCGGATGGCGCGGCCCGGCCGGTCCCGTCGGGGGCTCTGCGAGCGATTTGCGCGCATTTTCAGGCGCGTCTCCGTCTTCTCCAATACCCCGGTCGGGCTACTGACCGCGTGGTGGAATCGGCATTTCCCAGGGAACCCATTTCGGGCACTCCAGAACTGTCGGCCATCGTGCGGTTCGGCCGGACGCTTCCTCTTCCGATGCGGTTTCTCCCAAGGTCATCGGAAGCCCTCTGGAGCCTCGGTTATCAGGCACTCGGCGTGATGGATATGGAGTTGGATAAGGCTTGGGAAGGGGGCTGCGCCCGGATTCCAATGCTTCCAGAGGATCTTCGCGATATGGCCGGCAAGATCCGCAGCGCATTTCCCGGGGAGGACGAGTTTGCGGAGCGCCTGTTGGCGATTGCCGATCAAAAGGAGAAGCTCCTGCATGGCGGGGTGTTGGCCGCGCGCGAGGCGCCTGGGCATCTTCCCGGGCTGGCGTTTCCGGTCATTCTCGACGGGAAAGGGCCACCCACCGTCGTCTGGGAAGCGGTGTTCACGGGAAATCTTGCGGGTGTCTTCCGGCCAAGCAGGAGCCGTGCAGGATCGAGCTTCGCCGAAGGGATCGAACGGGCCGGCGGCCTGATCCGGAACCGGTTCGGTGATTCCGTCGATACGAGGCTGCTTTGTCCGGCCACACACCTGTTCGGCCTGAAAACAGACGGATTTTCCGGCAGTCTGGCGATGTGGGCGGCTCTGTGGCTGGCCGCAATGGGGGTCCGTGTGCCGGGCGGCGCGTTGGCGGTGACGGGGAAGCTGAGCGATACCGGCCGGGTGGAAAGCGTGGCGCATACCGAGGTGAAGGCGAAAATTGCCTTGTCCTGCGGCTTCCCCTACGTGGTCGTCCCCTCGGAAGATCTCGAGGAAGGCCCAGATTGGATGCGGCGGGACGGTCGGATCGTCGGGATCCGGGATTGCGACCAGTTCCATGAATGGCTGTTGCTTGCCGATCCCGAGTATTCGATTCGCGGAAAGCTGTTTCATATTGCCCGCGGCGTCCGTTCCCCAAAGCTTCTGCCGGCCGAAGAATCGATTCGTCCGGTGATCGCTGCCGATCTCGAGGCCGGAACGTGGGCGGACACCTGGCAGAATCTTCGTCGCGTTGCGCGGGAAAGCCCGCGCAGCGGGGGCGAGAAACGATGGCGGGCGGTGGTCGGCACGTGTCGAAAGGCTCTGGCAGGCCTTTTGCGCGAAAACCAGAGCGCCAGGATTCCGCGACAGCGCTGGTTTGGCTTGTTCCGGGCGATCGTGCCGGAGTCGGTTTTCCTGCTTCATCTCCCGTTGCTTCTGGAACGGTACGGGCGACACGAGCGCGCGCTCGCGGACCAGCTGTATGCGCGGCTCGGGCACCGTCTTGCCGACCAGGATCTCCAGCTCGACCTCGCCCTCAAATGGGGAAGCGGCTTATTCCTGTCGCCAGAGGTCAGTCCCTGGGCCAGAGACAGGGAGTTCCGCGAGCGGTATCCCCTCCTTTGCTGGCTGCTGTTTTCCGATCCCTTCGTGGCTCTCGAGGCGATGTCGGGGTGGCAGCCCCTCACATCTCTGGAAGAGCAGTGGCGGCGAAGAATATTTCGAGGTTTACAACAGCTCGAGCCTGGCGAGCTGGCCAATCCCGAAAATGAAAACCAGCGGGGGGTCCGGCGCATCCTGGCGTTCGCCGCCCGGTCCGGGTCTCCTGCCGGCGATGGCCGACTGTGCGAAAATTCCCTTGGGGTGTGGGAATTCAGGCCTGCGGTAGCCAACGTGACCCCCATCGACCACCGACCGAAACGGATGCTCCAGATTCTACTCCTCTCGGAGCGGTTGACACGAGCGGAACGTCAGACGTTGAGTCGGCATTTTCGAGCTCACGTCGAATGTCGCCGGCCAACCCCTGATGACCGGCTTCTCGTCGAGGACCTCCTGCGCTGTCGACCAACCGATGAGGACGAGCGGTGGCGGCTTGCCCGGAGGTGCGGAAGTTCCGCTCTCCAGATGTTAAAAAACTGTGAAGCCGTTCTCAAACCGCGTGGGAAACAGAGGGGGCGCAGGTCGCACAACTGGATCGAATTGTTGCGGGATGCCTGGCGGGTTGAAGGCGAGCCGGAAGTTGCGGAGAACGAACGGAGAGAGCGGATTCGGAGTCTCGACAACGCCCTGACGCGCGCCCTCGGAAACCTGTTCGATGGAACGATTGGCGATGTGAAGGAACAAGCCTTTCAGTGTCTCGTCAACCCGGCGCTCGTTTTGGCAAGGCTCTCTCTCTCCTTCGAGGCTGCCGGACGCGTCTCTGATGGGATCGGCGCACATCTGGACCGTTGGTATGCGTTCATCGTCGAAAAGCCGCTTCCCGGGCTGGGCTATCGGTCGGACCTGGTTCGGGAGTGCTTGTTGCACTGGGCGGGCCGGCTAACCGGCGAGGGCCATCTTCCCGAGCCGCGATGGTCGAGACGCCGGAGTCTGGGGTTGAGTTTCTGGAGCGGTTTTCATGGTGTCGGGGGAAAAACGGGAAAACCGGTTTCCGGTGAGGAGTGGCTGAAGTGGATTCTCTGCGCCGTTCGCAACGGTGAGCCTTCCGTGATCTGGCTGCCGGTCATGGAAGCCATTCTCTCGCAACAGGAGTGGAGCCTGTTGGAAACGGAGCTTGACCGGCATCGTGCGACTCTCGTGGCGCGAACCGATGGCACGGACTTGGAAATGAACCTTCTGGGCTTGAGATTGTGCCGGGCGGCTTGGCCAAAGCGGGCGATCTGGAAATCATTTCCCTCCGAGTGGTTCCTTTCGGCAAACGAGTGGGTCCGGGGCATGCACGACAAAGCTCATCGAGTTCGCACCACGGAAGAGGGACTCGCTCCGCTCGGGATTGGCTGGCTGAGGGGGGAGGTCCCCTGGGGGCTGGGCCGGAGACTTGCCGGAAGCCGGGGGTTCACGCCGGTCGCTCCGGCCTGTCAGGAACTTTTCTCCCCTCGAGGTCGGCGGTCTTTCGGTGCGCTGCTGCGGCTTCTTGGGGTGCCAGGGCTGTGGCAGGTGGAGTGGGAGCGAAATATATTTATTTCAATATATATTCTGCAATGCCGGCATGCCGGCCGCTCGAGCTTGGTCGGGAAAACGATGGCCTGGGACGGCTGTGATCCGGCCAATACGTTCCTGGGGGCCGATCTGTCGGAGGGAACGTCGTTGCCGAGGTGAAAAAAAGCCCCTCTTCGTGGGGACGAAGAGGGGTGCAAGAGTAAAGGAGGATTTCAGTAAAAAGGAGAAGAGGGAGAGGAAGAATCAGAGGGTCAGGGCTTTGTCGACACGTTTGATCGTGTTGAGGGTCGTCTGGAAGTAGATCTCTTCGGGGGTTCGGGGCGCGGGGCCGGCTTCGCGGGTGGGGAGGCCGTCGTCCGCTTTCTGCGAGTCGAGTTCGGACCAGACCTGCTCGACCTGTTCCCAGAAGGCGTCGATCTGGCCGGTCGGTTTGTTCTGAAGGGAAGGGTGATTGCGGACCATCTTCTGGATGGCATCCAGTTCGGAGCCGCTGAAACGCTCTTTCAGATTGGCGAGGAACGGGCGGGCTTCGCTGCTGATGCCGTTCTGGCCGGCCTGGGAGGCGAGAACGGTCGCGGCGAACGACATCTGATCCTGGCGGGGCATGCGCTGCGTCAGGTTCCAGAAGTCCTGGAGCATGTTCGGCACCTGGAAGGAGGAGTGCTCCATCCGGCGCTCGGTGTTGTCGAAGATGATGGCCGGTTCGTTGGTGCGGCTGCGGGCGGCCGGGGATTCGAGCCGCGGCATCCGGGAGTTGAGGGTTCCGACGTTCATGTGGTGCCTCCATGCGACGTTTGATCTTTTCTACGAGGGATATCGGCAGTTTGCCGCTCATGCATGAGCCGGATTTTTGAAAAAGTTTTGAACGGCTTCTGCGACACTGCGGGAGATGCTCCGTTGAAATTTCCCTCGGATTCAAGAACGCATCCGCAGATGGAGGGCAGATGAACGCAGATGAAAAACCAGAGAGGAACGAACGCCTGGCCCCCCCTTGTTTCCAGGATGCGACGCAAACTCGATGGTTGAAGACGCTCAGGATTTCATCTGCGTCATCTGTGCCATCTGTGGATCGGTCCTTTTGACGAAACCCACATACCAGGATCCGATCCTCCGTGAAAACTCTGTGTCCTCTGTGTTCTCCGTGATGAAGCCGTTTTCCGGGGTGTCTCTTTCGGCTGCCAACGAGGGTGGATATGTGGGAGGAACCACCCATGCCAGGGCGCCGTTCGGCCAACCGGTGAAGAGGGTCGGGAATGTTGCCGATCGGGGAGGGTGAAAGAAGGGCGTATCGTGCCGCATACGTGAGTCCAGAAAATATTCCGGGGTCTCAGGACCGCTCAGCTTGCAGAAACGGCTTGAATCCACGGATCCGGTATGCCGATGTTTTCCCGTGCGAAATTTTTATACAATTTTCAGGACTCCCCTTGTGGGATGAGATTCTGGATGCTATAAGGAGTTGACGCTCGCGATGGAAGTTCTTCCGGATGCTCCAGAAAGAGCAGCGGAGCGGGCGCAGAAGAGAAAGCGACAAAGGCAGGCAGACAAGCTTCCATGACTGGTGACGAACCCTCATCGCTGATTTCACGGCGCCGCCGACTGAGGCGACGCATCGTGGAAATTCCGGTTAGAATCAAGCAATCACGCTTCCCCGCTGCGGGAGGCTTTTTTCTTTGTCCGGAATTCCGTGGCCAGGCGGTCACCCAGGGAGGCCAAGCGGCGTAGGGTTGCGGGTTGACGCGAGTGCGGAGCCGCGAGGCTCAAGGGACTCCACGACGCCTGGCGAGGGCGGGTGGAGGGTCGGTCGGGAGGCCGGCCTTATAACAAAATGACATGGATCAAGAAACCCCTGGGAGTACGAATGCAGGATCGCTGAAGCTCGATACCACCTCCGGAAACGAGAACAAGGCGGAGGTGCTGTGATGAGAGTGGCACTTGCAGTGAACAGAAGCGACAGGTATCAGAGCGGATTCAGTGGTCCTGATGATGAATATGAGGAGTTTGACTCTCCCGAGACCGCGGCTGCTATAGCGAATACAATAGAAAGTTTCGGCCATACGGTCGACGTGCTCGAGGCCGATGCGACCTTCCCCGAGACGCTGGCCCGCGGAAAATACGATTTCGTTTTCAACATTGCCGAAGGGCTGCGCGGCCGGTGCCGCGAATCCCAGGTTCCGGCCGTTTCCGAAATGCTGGGGATCGCGTATTCCGGTTCGGATGCGGTGACCCTGGGCGTGACGCTCGACAAGGAGCTCGCGAAGCGCGTCGTGGGGGGCCGCGTGCCCACCGCCGGCGGCAAGCTGTTCAAGACGGCCCGGAGCATCGATCTGCGCGGGCTGAAGTTCCCGCTGCTGATCAAGCCGAATGCCGAGGGCTCCAGCAAGGGGATCACCAACGCCTCGCGGATCACCGAGGCCGAGGGGGCGAAGGAGCGGATCGCCGCTCTGATCGATGCCTACAACGGCCCCGTTCTCGCCGAGGAGTTCCTGCCCGGCCTCGAGTGCACGGTCGGCGTGGTCGGCAACGAGATGCCGCGCGTCGTCGGGGCGATGGAGATCTCGCCCCGCAACGTGCCGCTCGAAGAGTTCGTCTACTCGCTCGAGACCAAGCGCGACTACCTCAACCAGGTCGATTACCACATCCCGCCGCGCGTTTCCCCCGAAACGCTGAAGCAGATCTACAAAGTCGCGATCGAGGCCTACAAAGCCCTCGAGTGCCGCGATTTCGCCCGCGTCGACGTGCGGCTCGACTCGGCCGGCAAGCCCCGGTTCATCGAGTGCAACCCGCTCCCCGGCCTCTCGCCCGTGAAAGGTGATCTCGTCATCCTGGCGAAGGCGTCGGGAATGACCTATCGCGAGCTGATCGGCGAGATTCTCGATGCCTCGATGTCCCGCCAGGGGCTGCTGATCCAGCAGAGAGCCGAACTCAAATGCGCGTCCTGATCCTCGTCAACGCCCCGGCCGTCGTCGAACGCTGGGAAGGCGAAGCCGCCTCGGATCGCGGTGTCGAACATGCCGCCACGGCGGTGCGCTCGGCTCTGGAACGCCGCGGCCACGAGGTCGCGCCCCTGCTCGTGGGGGCCGACCCCGGGCCGCTGCTCCGCGCCGTCCGCGAGTTCCATCCGGATGCCGTCTTCAACCTGTGCGAGACGATCGGCGGGAACAGCCGCCTCGAGGCCGCCGTGCCCTTCCTGCTGCGCTGGCTCAAGGTGCCCTGTACGGGGAATCCGCCCGAAGCGCTGGTGCTGCTTCTCGACAAGATCTGCACCAAGCGCCTCCTGCGCGATGTCGGCATGCCGACCCCGACGTTCGCGGCCCTCTATGACGAGCGCGGGATCGAAGGCTGGAGCGACTGGCCGGCGATCCTCAAGCCCTCGACCGAGGATGCCTCGCTGGGCATCGATTACGGCAGCGTGGTGTATGACGCGGCTGCCGCGAAAGAGCGGTTCGAGCTGTTGTATGACCGGTTCGGCCTGCCCGTCCTGATCGAGCGGTTCATCGACGGCCGCGAGCTGAACGTCGCCATCCTCGACACCGAGGACGGCCTGAAGTTCGGCATCAACGAGATCGACTACTCTCAGCTTCCGCCCGGCCGGCCCAAGATCCTGACCTACGATGCGAAGTGGAGCGAGAGTTCGGAAGAGTTCATGAAAACGCCGGTCAAGGCTCCCGCCGAGCTCACCCCCGAGCTCGATGCCGAGGTTCGGCGGCTCGCGGCAAGCGCTTTCAAGGCTCTCGATCTGCGCGGGTATGCCCGCCTCGATCTGCGGGTCGATGCCGAAGGCAGGCCCTGGATCCTCGAACTGAACCCGAATCCCGACATCAGCCCCGACACCGGCTTCGTCAAATCGCTTCCCCAGATGGGCCTCGCGTATGACGAAGCGGTCGAGCAGATCGCCCGGATGGCGATCCGGCCGCGATGAAACCGGTCATTCGGGAGCTGCGGCCCGGCGATCGGGCCGCCATCGAGTCCATGGTGCGCGCGACGGGCTTCTTTTCGGAAGAAGAGGTCGTCGTTGCGCTCGAACTGGTCGATGTCGCGCTCGGAAGCGAGAACCAGACGGATTACTATTTCGCCGTGGCCGAGCTTGACGGCCGCCCGGTCGGCTATGCCTGCCACGGTCTTCGTCCCCTGACCCTGGGAACCTGGGATCTGTACTGGATCGTCGTCGATCCGCGCGTGCAGCGCTCCGGGGCCGGGTCGGCGCTCCTCGCCTGGAGCGAAGCTGACGTCCGGCGGCGGGGGGCGCGCATGCTCGTCGCCGAGACCTCGGGAAAGCCCCTCTACGAGCCGACCCGGAACTTCTATCTCGGCCGGGGCTACACCGAGGATGCGCGGATCCGGGATTTCTACAAGCCCGGCGACGATCTCGTGATGTATATCAAAAGATTTATATGATTCGCTCTCTTTCGAGGGAGTATCCCTCCCGGTATGGCGTGCCGGTCCTGCGGCGTGTCGATACCGAGATTTTCGAACGGCGCGTCTTCGGAACCTGCATGGATTGCGGGCATTGCGCCGATTCGTGCTGCTTTTACGGGGTAGACGTGGATGTCCTGAACGTCGGGCGCATCCTGCAGGCGGCCGACCGGATCACGGCGTTCACGGGAATCCGCTCCGAAGATTTTTTCCTGAAGCAGACCACCCCGGATCCGGAGTTCCCGGGAGGGGCCTTCGTCCGGACGAACACCGTGGATGGCCGGTGCGTTTTTCTCGATACCGGCCCGGGGCGAAGGGGATGCCGGCTGCATGCCTACTGTCTTCAGAGCGGGATCGATTATCACGAGCTGAAACCGATGGTGAGCAGCCTGTTCCCCGTGACGTTCGATGACGGCCTGCTCCATGCGATGGACGAGGTGACCGAAGGCTCGCTGGCCTGTCTCGGCGACGGGCCGACCCTGTACCGGAGCACCCGGGAGGAGTTGCACTACTACTTCGGCGCAGCGCTGGTCGAGGAGCTGGATGCTCTCGAGCGATCATCTTCACCGGCGGTGAAGTAAACGAACCGCAAATAACGACGGCGGCCCGATCGATCACCGATCGGGCCGCCGTCGTTTTTGGGCAGAGTGGTTCGCTCAGCCGGTGAGCCAGGACCTGATTCTTGCGGGGGCATCCCCCGTCGGAGTCGTGGCCTGTTCCCCCGTCGTGAGGTTCTTGAGGGTGATGTTTCCCGCCTGGACCTCCGAAGCGCCGAGGATGGCGGCGATGCGCGCACCCGCGGATTCGGCGTAGGCAAGCTGTTTTCCGAGTTTGGGCGTTTCGGGATACACCTCGACGTTCAGACCCGCGTCACGAAGCCCGTGAGCGATTTTCAGGGCTTCGGCGGGCGCGACATCCTCGAAGCGGCAGAGCATGACTTCCGGCCCGGCGGCGAGCTTGCCGAACAGGCCCTTCTCTTCCATGACGAGGACGAGCCGTTCGAACCCGATCGAGAAGCCGACGGCCGGGATCGTCTGGCCGCGGAACATACCGATGAGATTGTCGTACCGGCCACCCCCGCCGAGGCTTCCCCCGAACAGTGCCGAACGGATCTCGAAGATCGGGCCCGTGTAGTACCCGAGGCCGCGGGCCAGTGTCGCGTCGATGCGCAGGTGGCTGCCGGCCGGCGTGTGGGTCGAGATGGCGAGCAGCTCCCGAAGCTGGGCGATGTGTGCTGATGCCCCTTCGATGCCGCTCAGGCGGGTTTCGAGCCGGGCAAGTTCCCCGGCTTCGTCGAGACCTTCCGGCCGGCGGAGCAGCTCGAGCAGCAGGGACGCCGATGCTTCCGGGATTCCCCGCGTCTGGAGCTCCTTGAGCACGCCGTCTTCGCCGATCTTGTCCATCTTGTCTACGGCGACGAGGGCGGTTTCTTCCTGATCCGGGCGCAGGCCGGCCGCGGAAATCAGGCACCGGAGAAGCTGACGGTGGTTGAGATGGATCTGGAACTCTTTGAAGCCAAGTTCGAGCAGGACTTTCGCGACGGCGGCGCAGACCTCGGCTTCGGCGACCAGCGAGGTGGTGCCGGTGATGTCGACGTCGCACTGCTGGAACTCGCGGAACCGGCCCCGGCCGGGCCGGTCGGCACGCCAGACGAGCTGGATCTGGTACCGCTTGAAGAAGCGCGGCAAATCCTTGCTGTTCGCGATGAGCCGGGCGAGCGGGACGGTGAGGTCGTAGCGCAGGCCCATTTCGGCGAGGTCTTTCTCCTCGACGGGGCTGTGCTGAAGAGCTCGGGCGAGCTTGTCGCGGCGATGCAGAATGCGGAACAGCAGTTGATCGCCTTCTTCTCCGTATTTTCCGAGAAGGGTCGTCAGATTCTCGATGGCGGGCGTTTCGACGGGCACGAAGCCGAACGACTCGTACACACGCCGGATCACGCTTTCGACATACCGCCTGCGGGTCAGTTCGGCAGGCAGGAAGTCGCGCATGCCGCTGGGGGGAAGCGTGCTGATGGCCATGGCGTCAGTCTGTCGGGGGGGATCAGCGCGCGCGAACCCAGCCGGCGCGGGCTGCGGGACGGGAATCGTGACCCCGGCGGTGCGGGTCGGACGAAGGGTCGGAGCACTGGAGCGAGCCGTCGGGGGCCATGATGAAGGGGGGGCGGACGGTATTCATACGTTTCTCCTGCCGGGAATCGATTGGTTACAGTACCCATCGGCTGAAACCGGCCCGGTCATGAGCCGTCTCGCGCTCGAGGCCCGCAGAAGAGGTTCAGGAGCGGTCAAGGAGATGCCTGACCCGCTCCTTGAATGATTCGTTGAAGGGGCCCCAGACCGACTGGCCGCCGATCTCGGCCACCGGGACGATATCCACGCCGCCGGTCAGGGCCAGGGCTTCCTGCCAGGCCGCATCGTCGAAATCGACGTCGTGATCGAGATAGGCGATGCGCGACTCGTCGAGCCAGGCTTTGAAGCGGATGCAATGGGGACACCAGGTGACGGTGTAGATGCGAATCGGGGGCTTCATCCGTCGAATCTCCGCGTGATCCGGCCGATGACGGTTCCGATGGCGGCGAGAACGGCTGCGACCACCAGCGGCACCCAGAGCGGAACCGTGAACCGGCGGTCGAGGTCGACGCTGATGACGGCGTCGGCGTTGACCGTTCGCGTAATGTCCGATGGAAGGAGGCGGGCCAGAACGAGGGTCCGGTCGTCCCCGTCGTAGCGGGCGGAGGCTTTCGCGAACAAGCCGTTGACGAGCCGCTCGGGGTCGTCGCTGACGAGCGGCATCAGCGGTTGCATCTCGCCGAGCGGCTGCGAAGCCAGAAGTCCCTGGGATGCCGCAAGAATCCAGTCGCCGACGGTCACGGGAAGCGGGTCGAGAAAGAGCGTTTCAGCTTCTTCGGGAGAAGGGGCCTTCGCGATTTCGGCCTGATGCGCGTCGGCACTCTGTGCCGAGATCGCAGCCAGGGTCGGCAGGCGCTGGGGCTCGAGCCGGTGGACCCGGCCGCCGATGCTTGCCATGAGGCCGATTTTTCCCGAGGTTGCCGCGTGGAGACACCCCTGCCGAACCCACGCGACGGCAAGGTGAACGCTGGAGGCAGAGCCGCCGGGCAGGGAAACCCGCGCATGCGCGATTTCCTGGTGAACGGCGCCGAGCAGTTCCCGAAGGGGAGCGCCTGCGATCCGGCTTCCCCCGGCATGAGGCATGCGCGCCCGTCTCCCGATGGCCGCGATGGCGAGATCCGCGAGATCACGACCGACCGGGCCGTCCCCGTCGGCAAGCGCAAGAAGGCCGAGCTGTTCGTCGAGGTGCCATCGCTCCTGGTTGGACTCCCGGATCGTTCCTGCCCCCGACTGGTGCCAAATCAGCATCGTTCGTTTCCTCCTGTCGCGTGTTTCCGGCATGATACCGCAGAACGGAGAGCGGCTGCTCCGGACAAAAAAACAGGCGCCCATTCAGGCGCCCGTTTCGGGAAATCGTGATTCAGAAGGGAAGACCGCCGCCGGAACCGTCGGGATCGCTCCCGCCGCTGTAGCCGCCGTCGCTTCCGCCGCCACCGCAGCCGCCGTCGTCATGCGTGTCGTCCGGACCGCCGTTGCCGTTGTCGTGGCCGCCGCCACCGCCGCAACCGCCGTCGTCATCGGGATTGTCGGGGTCACAGGTGTCGGGCGTCGTGGAGGAAGTGTGTTTCTTCAGCAGCATCTGATGCGAGCCATCGTCCTGCATGGCATAGGAAGCGGGGGTGGAGACGAGCAGGCCGAGGACGAGAGCGCCGAGAACCAGTCTGGTCGAAAAATTCACCGTTCATTCCTCCTGGTAATTGGTTGTTGATTTCGATGCGGAAAGAAAAGCAATTCGCGTACCAATGTACAGAGTCTGATGTGAAGCTGTTTTTGAGAAATCCCGGCCGCCGGATGCCGGGTTTCCGGCAATGGCGATGCCAAAAACCTGCCACCCGGTCCGGCTTGACCTGTCCGTCGACCGAATGTTGGTGCAAAATTTCCCGGGAGTCGTATAATGCCTCCATCAACCGGGAACCCCCGGCCGTACCCCCGGAAAAAGGGAAAATACGTTTGAATCAGGGAATGGAGGTTGCAGAGAATGAAGAAGGTGGCTATTGCCAGTCCGGTCCGGACCCCGATCGGCTCTTTTGGTGGCGCCCTGGCGCCCCTGTCCGCCTCTGAAATCGGCGCCAAGGCCATCGCGGCCGTTCTCGAACGCAGCGGCGTGGCAGCCGACGCGATCGAGGAAGTGTATCTGGGCAACGTCCTGCAAGCGACCAACGGCCAGAATCCGGCCCGTCAGGCTGCGATGAAGGGCGGCATTCCGCAGCAGATTCCCGCCACGACCATCAACACCGTTTGCGGCTCTGGCCTGCATGCGGTCGGGCTCGCATTCAACGCGATTCGCGCCGGACAGATCGAGCTCGCGCTCGCGGGCGGCATGGAAAGCATGTCGAATGCCCCTTATGCGATGAAAGGCGCCCGCAACGGCCTGCGCCTCGGCCACGGGGAAATCCTCGATACGATGGTGCTCGACGGTTTGACCTGCCCGTTCAACAACTATCACATGGGCATTACCGCCGAGAACGTCGCCGAGGAGTTCAACGTCTCGCGCCAGGAGCAGGACGAGTTCTCCTGCCAGAGCCAGCAGAAAGCCGCCGCTGCCCGCCAGGCCGGCCGGTTCGCCGATGAAATAGTACCCGTTATCATCAAGAACAAGAAGGGCGACATCACCTTCAAGGACGACGAGTTCATCCGGCCCGACACCTCGCTCGAAAAGCTCGCGGGGCTCCGGCCCGCCTTCAAGAAGGACGGCACCGTCACGGCCGGCAACGCCTCCGGCATCAACGACGGCGGCGCCGCGATGCTCGTCGTATCCGAAGAGAAGTGCAAAGCCCTGAAGCTGGCCCCGATGGCCTATATCCGCGGCTACAGCCTGGTCGGTCTTCGGCCCGAGATCATGGGCATGGGGCCCGTCTACGCCGTCCGCAAGCTGCTCGAGGCCCAGAACCTGACCGTCGCCGACATCGACCTGTTCGAGCTGAACGAGGCGTTTGCCTCCCAGTCGATCGCGGTTCGCAAAGAGCTCGGCATCAGCCCCGACAAGATCAACGTGAACGGCGGCGCGATCGCGCTCGGCCACCCGATCGGCGCCAGCGGCGCGCGTATCCTGATCTCGCTTCTGTATGAGATGAAGCGCGGCAAGAAAAAGCTCGGTATCGCCTCGCTCTGCATCGGCACCGGCATGGGCATCGCCATGCTCGTCGAAAACGCGAACGTCTGACGCGTCGAACGGAGAGCCACATCATGAAAGAAGCACCCCATCTGAAACTCGACAAGAGCCTCTCGGAGTTCGAGCTGGCCAAGACCCTGGTCCCTGGCGGCGTCGCCGGGATCCGCCGCCCCTACAACTTCGTCGAGGGCGAGTATCCGATCTACTTCACCGACGGCCAGGGCTGCCGCGTGCGCGACGTCGACGGGAACGAGTACATCGACTATCTGTGCGCCTACGGCCCGATCATCCTCGGCTACCGCGAGAAGGAAGTCGACGACGCCGTCATCCGGCAGATCCAGGAGCACGGCTTCTGTTTCTCGCTCACCCAGCCGATCCAGAACCAGCTCGTCCAGAAGCTGCGCGAACTGATCCCGAGCTGCGAGATGGCCTCGTTCGTCAAAACCGGCTCCGACGCCACGACCCTCGCGACCCGCGTCGCCCGCTGTTACACCGGCCGCACGAAGATCCTGCGGTGCGGCTACCATGGCTGGCACGACTGGTGCGTCGAGGTGAAGGGCGGCATCCCCGCGAAGCTGTACGAGGATATCCACGAGTTCCATTACAACCGTCTCGACGAGCTCGAGGCCCTGCTGAAACAGCACGGCGGCGACACGGCCGGCATCATCGTCACCCCGTTCGGCCACCCGCTGGCCCTCCCCCTGCAGGAGCCGAAGCCCGGCTTCCTCGAAGGCGTTCGTAAATTGGCTGATACATATGGCTGCGTATTGATCTTCGACGAGATCCGGTCCGGTTTCCGCGTCTCGATCGGCGGCGCGCAGAAGCATTACGGCGTCACGCCCGACCTTTCCTGCTTCGGAAAGGCGCTCGCGAACGGCTACGAGATCGGCGCGCTCGTCGGCAAGACCCCGTTCATGAAGAAGCTCGAGAAGGAGGCGTTCGTCTCCTCGACGTTCTTCCCGAACAGTCTGGCGATGGTCGCGGCCCTCAAGACGATCGAGATCATGCAGCGCGACAAGGTGCTCGACACGATGTGGAAGAAGGGCGAGAAGTTCATCGCCGACATGCGGAAGGTCGTCGCCGACGCCGACTGCGGCGCCGAGGTTTCCGGCATCCCGATGATGCAGTTCATCACCTTCGCCAAGGACGAGACCGGCGCTTACAAGAAAAAGCGGCACGATTTCTACGCACAGCTGATCCGGCGCGGCGTGTTCATGCAGCCGTATCACCACGGCTACATCTGCCACCGCCACACCGAGGCCGATCTGAAGCACACGATCGACATGATCGCCGAGTCGCTCGCATACGTGCGGGCGAAGTATTGAGCGCGCTGAGGTATAGTGGCAACTATGGATAAACTGATCATCACCGCCGCTATCTGCGGCGCCGAAGTGACCAAGGAACACAATCCCGCCGTTCCCTACACCATCGCCGAGATCGCCCGCGAGGCGAAGGCGGCGCGTGATGCCGGGGCCTCGATCATCCACCTGCACGTGCGCGAGGACGACGGCAAGCCGACCCAGTCGGCGAAACGGTTCGAGGCCGCCATCAAGGCGATCCGCGAGGCCTGCCCCGACGTCATCATCCAGCCCTCGACGGGCGGGGCCGTCGGCATGTCGAACGAGGAGCGGATGCAGCCGCTCCAGCTGAAGCCCGAGATGGCCACGCTCGACTGCGGCACCGTGAACTTCGGCGGCGACGAGATCTTCGTCAACACCGAGAACACGATCATCGAGTTCGCGGCCCGGATGAAGGCGAGCGGCATCAAGCCCGAGATCGAGGTGTTCGACAAGGGAATGATAGACCTCGCTATACGCTTGAACCGCAAGGGCCACATTCCCGGCCCGATGCACTTCAACTTCGTCCTCGGCACCTCGTGCGCCATTGCCGCCGAGCCCCGCGACCTGCTCTACATGGCCCAGAGCATCCCGGCCGGCAGCACCTTCACGGCGAGCGGCATCGGCCGCAACGCCTTCACGACGGCCGCCGTCGCGATCGTTCTCGGCGGCCACGTGCGCGTGGGCTTCGAGGACAACGTGAACCTGGCGAAAGGCATGCCGGCGAAGTCCAACGGCGAGCTCGTGGCGAAAGTCGCCCGCATCGCCCATGAACTGGGCCGCGAGGTCGCGAGCCCGGCCGAGGCGCGCGCGATTCTCGGCCTGACCGGAGGAAAAGCATGAACAAGCTCACGCGAAGAGAAGACCTGAAGCATCTGTTCAAGGACGGCCAGACCATCATGGTCGGCGGGTTCATGACCTGCGGCACCCCCGAGGGGCTGGTCGACCTGCTGGTCGAGATGAACGTGCGCGACCTGACGATCGTCTGCAACGATGCTGGCCTGCCCGGAAAGGGCGTCGGCAAGCTGCTGAAAAACAACCAGATCAAGAAGCTGATCGCCTCGCACATCGGCCTGAACCCCGAGGCGGGCCAGCAGATGAACGACGGCGTCATGGAAGTCCAGCTCGTGCCGCAGGGAACCCTCGCCGAGCGGATCCGGGCGGGCGGCGCCGGCCTGGGCGGTATCCTGACGCACGTGGGCGTGGGCACGATCGTCGAGGAGGAGAAGCAGAAGATCGTCGTGGATGGCCACGAGTATCTGCTGGAGCTTCCCCTCAAGGCCGACGTGACGCTGCTGTATGCCAGCATCGCCGACAAGGCCGGAAACGTGTTCTACAAGGGCACGACCCGCAACTTCAACCCCGTCATGGCGATGGCCGCAGCCACGGTCGTCTGCGAGGCCGACGAGGTCGTCGAGATCGGGAAGCTCGCTCCCGAGCATGCGATCACCCCCGGCGTGCTGGTTGATCATGTCGTGGCGAAGGGAGGCTCGAAATGATTCCGAATCCCGAACAGGCGAAAACCATCATCGCGAAACGCATCGCGGCAGAGCTGAAGGACGGCTGGCTGGTGAACCTCGGCATCGGGCTTCCCACGCTGGTCGCGAATTATATTCCCGATGGTGTGCATGTCACCTTCCAGGCCGAGAACGGCATGACCGGCATGGGGCCGGCTCCCGAGCCCGGCAAGGAAAACCTGCAGATCCAGAACGCAGGCGGCCAGAACGTTTCGATCCTGCCCGGCGGCTCGTTCTTCGACAGTCTGACCTCGTTTTCCCTGATCCGCGGCGGCCACGTCGATGCGACGATTCTCGGCACGCTCGAGGTCGACCAGGAGGGCAACCTGGCGAACTGGATCATCCCCGGCAAGAAGGTGCCGGGAATGGGCGGCGCGATGGATCTCGTCTCCGGCGCGAACCTGGTGATCGTCGCGACGCTGCACACCGAGAAGGGGCGGCCGAAGATCCTGAAGAAGTGCAAGCTGCCCTTGACCGCGCACCACGAGGTCAATATGATCGTCACCGAACTTGCCGTCATCGACGTGCGCCCGGGCGGTCTCGTCCTGCGGGAACACCACCCCGACGTCACGGTCGAAGAGATCAAGTCCATGACCGAGGCTGACCTGTTCGTTTCCGAGCATCTCAAGCCCATGGCCATCTGAGTTACAACGTAGAACGACAAGGAGAAGAGAATGAAGACCGGCTGCAAATACGGAACCCATCGCGTCATCGAGCCCAAGGGCGTGCTTCCGCAGGCTGCGGATGTCGTTTCCAACGACATGAACATCTTCGACAACGAGATTTTGATCGACGTCGAAGCGCTGAACATCGATTCGGCCAGTTTTCATCAGCTGAAGGAAGCCGCGGGCGGCGACGAGGAGAAGCTCAAAGCCAGCATCTGCGAGATCGTGCGCCAGAAGGGCAAGATGAAGAACCCGGTCACCGGCTCGGGCGGCGTTCTGATCGGCAAGGTCGCCAAGATCGGCCCGAAGCTGGAAAAGAAGATCGCCCTCAAGCCCGGCGACAAGATCGTGACGCTGGTGTCGCTCTCCCAGACGCCGCTGCGCATCGACGCGATCAACAAGGTCCACATGAAGATCGACCGCGTCGACATCAAGGGCCAGGCGATCCTGTTCGAGACCGGCCTGTATGCAAAGATACCGACCGATATACCGGAAGCGGCCGCGATGGCGGCTCTCGACGTCGCCGGCGCCCCGGCCCAGACCGCGAAGCTCGTCCGCCCCGGCCAGAAGGTCCTGATCCTCGGCGGAACCGGCAAGTCCGGCATCCTGTGCGCGTATGAAGCCCGCAAGCGCGTCGGCCCGACCGGCCTCGTCGTCGGCATCGGCCAGAGCGAGAAGAACATCCAGCGCCTGAAAGACCTCGGCTTCTGCCACCACGTCATCAAGGCCAACGCCCAGGATCCGATGGACGTGCTGACCAAGGCGATGGAAGCCTCGGGCGGCGCCGAGTATGACATCACGATCAACTGCCTGAACGTGCCGAATTCCGAGATGTCCTGCATTCTGCCCGTGCGCGACGGCGGCATCGTCTACTTCTTCTCGATGGCGACGAGCTTCACCAAGGCTGCGCTGGGCGCAGAAGGCGTCGGCAAGGACGTCGACATGATCATCGGAAACGGGTACACGAAGGACCATGCCGAAATCACTCTTCAGCTGCTGCGCGAGAGCCCGGCCCTGATGAAGCTGTTCCGCGAATCCTACACGGCCTGACGGGGAGCGGAGAATGGCAGTCAATCGCAGAAAGATCCTGTTCAAGGATGCCACCGACGAACAGTGGAACGACTGGCGCTGGCAGCTCGCGAACCGGGTGACGGATGTCGAGTCGCTGAAAAAGTACATTACTCTGACCAAATCAGAGGAAGAGGGCATCCAGAAATGCCTGCAGTCCCTCCGCATGTCGATTACGCCGTATTATCTCTCGAAGATCGATCCCGATAATCCGGCGTGTCCGATCCGCAAGCAGGCGATCCCGACGGTCGACGAGTTGTACAAGTCCGAATCCGATCTCGTCGACCCCCTGCACGAGGACGGGGATTCGCCGGTGCCGGGCCTGACGCACCGGTATCCCGACCGCGCGCTGCTGCTGATCACCGACCAGTGCGCGATGTACTGTCGGCACTGCACGCGGCGCCGGTTTGCGGGCCAGACCGACCTGCCCCTGCCGATGGCCCAGATCGATGCGGCCATCGAGTACATCCGGAACACGCCGCAGATCCGCGACGTGCTCCTGTCGGGCGGCGATCCGCTGCTGTATTCGGAAGACAAGCTCGAGATCATCATCAAGAAGCTGCGGGCGATTCCCCACGTCGAGATCGTGCGGCTGGGCTCGCGCACGCCGGTCGTCATGCCCCAGCGCATCACCCCCGCCCTGGTCGAAATGCTGAAAAAATATCATCCGATATGGCTCAACACGCACTTCAACCATCCCGACGAGCTGAGTGAAGAGTCGGTGCGGGCCTGCGAGATGCTGGCGAATGCCGGCATTCCGCTCGGGAACCAGTCGGTGCTGCTGCGCGGCATCAACGACTGCGTGCACGTGATGCGGCGCCTGGTGCATGGCCTCGTCAAGGCCCGGGTGCGGCCGTATTACATCTACCAGTGCGATCTTTCGGTGGGCCTCTCCCACTTCCGGACGCCGGTGGCGGTCGGGATCGACATCATCGAAGGGCTGCGGGGCCACACCTCGGGCTTCTGCGTGCCGACCTTCGTCGTCGACGCGCCGGGCGGCGGCGGGAAGATCCCCGTCATGCCCGACTACGCGATCTCGCACGGCTACAACAAGGTGATCCTGCGCAACTTCGAAGGCGTCATCTCCTGCTACGAGGAGCCGAGCAACTACAAGCCCGGCTGCCGGTGCGACGTGTGCCGCGGTGAGCGGGAAGTGAAGCTCGAAGGCATCGCGGGGCTGTCCCATCGCAAGATCGCCCTCGAACCCGAGGTCACCCAGCGCAAGCTGCGCGGCAAGAAGCGCAAGGCCGGAAACGACCATTGACCGTCCGGTTCGGGCGCACCCTCGGGTGCGCCCGAACTTCTTCGGCCATCTCCTTTGCCCCCGGTAGGACACGGATGAATCCGCAGATGACGCAGATGTCACAGATACCGGAGGATGGAACGATCGGGAACGACGCATATCCATGCATCATGGGGGCGGGTTTGAAACCCGCCCCTACAGGAACGGGATACGCGAATATAATATATAATTATATATAATATGGATGGGATCCGGAACGTGGTGAGGTGCATCGAACGGCTGTCGGCGGCGGAGCTTCGGGCGAAGCTCCGGGGGTTGTCATCGGATCATGCAACTCTTGCTTTCGTCGGGACGGGCCAGGGGACGGGCAAGACGACGGCGTTGCAGGCGTTTCTCGATGCCCATGCCGGCGGCGAGCCGGTGGGGGTGACATCGGTCGGCGTCGACGGGGCGGAGCTGAACGGAGCCGCCGAGCGGAGCCGGGCCGTGCTGACCGTGCCGCCGGGGAGCATTCTCGCGACCGCCTCGGGCTGCCTGGCCCACGGGGACATCACCAGGGAAATCCTTGCGGATACGGGCGTTCACACCCCGCTGGGCGAGGTGCTGATCGTGAAGGCGCGCAGCGGCGGCTGGATCGAGCTCGCCGGGCCCTCCGTCGTGGCGGATCTGATGCGCGTCTGCCGGCTGCTGGAAACGCACGGCGCCCGCCGGGTGTTCGTCGACGGTGCCCAGGGCCGCCTGAGTCTCGCCGCGCCGTCGGGCAGCGGTGCCGCCGTGTTCACGGTCAGGCTCGATCCGGCCAGATCCGTCGAAAACTGCGTCGCGGATGCGGCTCGTGTGCTTGGGCAACTCACCCTTGCTGCGGCTCCGGCGGACGTCTGCCGCCAGTATCTCGTTCCAGAACGCGGTGAGCGGCCGGCGAAGCTTCTCGTCATCGACCGTGACGCCGGGAAGTCCCGTGGTTTTGCATCAGCCGAGATGGGACGCGAGACGGTCGATGCGATCCGTGCCTCGACGGTGGCGATCGGCATCCGCGGGGCGGTGACGAACGAGTTCGTCGACCGGCTCCTCGGGCAAAAGCCGGAGGCGCGCGAGAGCGGCTGGGCGGGACTGATGCTCGTCGTCGAGGATGGCACCCGCCTGTTCGTCGATGACCGCCGTCGGGAACGGCTGCGCGCCGCCGGCATCGCCGTGCGGGCCGCGCGCCCCCTCACCGTCGCCTGCGTCGCGATGCATCCCGGCCCGGCCTTGGCCGGCCCGGATGCCGCCCCCGTCGTCATGAAAGCCCTGTCTGCGGCCGTTCCTCTGCCGCTCGTGGATGTGATCGGAGGCTGGTATGCTGCCGGGATTTAGGCGGGAACAGGAAGAGCGGATCGGGTTTTCCTGGGTGATGGGGCGTTGTGCGCCGCTCACGCCGTTCGGCCGTGAACGCAAGAAGGCGGTTGCGCCGTTTCCCGCGACGGAGCTGGCGGCGCTGAACCGGGAACTGGATGCGGTGGGGCGGCTGCTGGACTGGTGCTGCGCGAACCGGACCTGGATCGAAGATGCCCGGCTGGTGCTGGAGCGGTTCAAGGAGATCCGGGGGACGCTCGGGCGGCTCGGGGAAGAAGGCCGCATCCTCGATGAGGTCGACCTGTTCGAGCTGAAGAACTTCGCCATCAATGCCGGCGATCTCCGGCCCCTGACAGCTGCCTGTGTCCTTTCCGATGCGCGGACGGAGCTTCCCGACGTGTCGGCGGTGGTGACAGCCCTGAATCCCGATCCGCCGGTGACACGGTCGTTCTTCCTCGCCGATGCGTATGCGCCGGAACTGGCCGCCATCCGCGCGGAAAAGCAGCGCATCGAACGGGAACTGCTGAGTGGAGTGGCCGGTGAAAGCCCGGATAGCCGGGAAACACGGGTGGAGAGGCGCCGCGAGCTCGTGGTCCGGGAGCGGGAGGCCGAGGAGCAGGTGCGCCGCACCCTGACGGCCCGGCTGCGCGCTTCCCTGCCGGCGCTCGAAGCCTGCGTTGCCGCCGTCGGAACGTTCGACTTCCTGCTGGCGAAGGTTCTCCTCGCTCTCGAACTGAACGCCGTCCGGCCGGAACTCCGTGACAATACGAAAGAATATCTCTTGGAAGACGCCGTCAACCCGATGGTGGCCGCCGAGCTTGCCGGGCGGGGGAGGGCGTTCGTCCCGGTCTCGATCGAGCTGGGATCGGGGGCGAACGTCATCACCGGGGCGAACATGGGCGGGAAGAGCGTCGTGCTGGCCACGGTGACGCTTCACGCAGCGCTGGCAATGTGCGGATTTTTCGTGCCCGCCGCGCGGCTCGTGATGCCTCCGCTGGCGTATCTGTTCTATTTGTCCGACGATTTGCAGTCGGTTCAGCAGGGGCTGAGCACGTTCGGTGCCGAGGTGGCCGAAGTCCAGCGTCTGCTCGGCCTGATGCGGCATGGCACGGGCCTGGCGGCACTCGACGAGTTCGCGCGCGGGACGAACCCCGAGGAAGGCGAGGCGCTCATGAGGGCATTGCTCGAGTACGTCTCGCGGTATAATGGCTTCTGTCTCGCCTCGACCCATTACGGCAACGTGGTGGGGAAGGGAATGAGGCATTTTCAGGTGATCGGTTTGAAGCGGGCCGACTTCGAGGAGCTTCGAAGCAGGCTCGATATCCAGAAGGAGCGGAGTTTCGACCAGTTGCAGGAATACATGAATTACCGTCTCGAGCGGGTCGAGTGGTACAACCCGCCGCCGCGCGATGCGGTGCGGGTGGCCGAACTGCTCGGTCTCGACGGGGAGCTCCTCGAACTGGCTCGGGAAAAGCTTCGCGGCTGAACACGGAAGGAAAGGGTGCATCGGATGTCACAAAGCAAATTGAATCTCGATCCGAAGCGGGTTGACGAGGCGCGCGAGCTTGCCCACAAGATCGCCCTCGACACCCAGAAGTTCATCGACCGGCACACGACGGTGACCGTCGAGCGTGCCGTCCTGCGCCTCCTGGGCGTTGACGGCATCGACGCCGAAGAGGTGCCGTTGCCGAACGTCGTGGTCGCCCACCTCCAGAAAGCCGGGAAGCTGGCTCTGGGAGCCGCGAATGCGATCGGCAATGCCGTCCTGAAAACCGGTCTGACGCCTCAGCAGATCGCCGAGCGCACGGCGAAGGGCGAACTCGACCTGGCCGCTCTGCCGATGGGCGATCTGTTCGAGATCCGGGCGAAGGTGACGGAGCTTGCCCGTACGACCGTCGAGCGGATCCGTTCGAACCGGGCGCGGCGCGAGGACCGGCTGGGCACCGTCGGCGACAAGACGGGGCCGCTCCTGTACGTCATCGTCGCCACCGGAAATATTCATGAAGATATTGTTCAGGCCCGCGCCGCGGCGAAACAGGGGGCCGACGTCATCGCCGTCATCCGCACCACCGGCCAGAGCCTGCTCGACTACGTGCCGTTCGGCGCCACGACCGAAGGGTTCGGCGGCACCTACGCCACGCAGGAGAACTTCCGGCTGATGCGCGCCGCCCTCGACGAGGAAGGCGAAAAACTCGGCCGGTACATCCGGCTCTGCAACTACTGTTCCGGCCTGTGCATGCCCGAGATCGCCGCGATGGGCGCTCTCGAGCGGCTCGACGTCATGCTCAACGACGCGCTGTACGGCATCCTGTTCCGCGACATCAACATGCAGCGCACGATGGTCGACCAGTATTTCTCCCGCATCATCAACGGATTCGCCGGCGTCATCATCAACACCGGCGAGGACAACTACCTGACCACCGACGACGCGTTCGAGGCGGCGCACACCGTTCTGGCCTCGCAGTTCATCAACGAGCAGTTCGCCGTGCTGGCCGGGCTGCCCGAAGAGCAGATGGGGCTGGGCCACGCGTTCGAGATGGATCCCGAGCTGAAAAAGGGGTTCCTCTACGAGCTGGCGCAGGCGCAGATGGCCCGCGAGATCTTCCCGCGCGCGCCCCTCAAATACATGCCGCCGACCAAGTTCATGACGGGCAACATCTTCCGGGGCCACGTGCAGGATGCCCTGTTCAACATGGTCACCACGATGACGAACCAGCGCATCTGCCTGCTGGGCATGCTGACCGAGGCCATCCACACGCCGTTCATGTCCGACCGGTATCTGGCTCTCGAAAATGCGCGATATATATTCAATACAATGGAAGGTCTCGGCGACGAGATCGAGTTCAAAAAGGGCGGCATCATCGAACAGCGCGCGCACACGGTCCTGGAAAACGCCGCGCGGCTGCTCGGCGAGATCGAGCGCGACGGCCTGTTCAAGACGCTCGAGAAGGGCAAGTTCGCTGGCGTGAAGCGGCCGGTCAACGGCGGCAAGGGCCTCGAAGGGGTCGTCGAGAAGGACACCGCCTACGTCAACCCGTTCATCGATCTGATGCTGGGAGGGAAGAAATCATGAGCAGCGGCCTGTATTCGACATCGAAGAAGGATTTCGACAAGACCCTCGATCTGACCCGAGTCAAACCCTATGGCGACACGATGAACGACGGCAAGGTGCAGGTGTCGTTCACCCTGCCGCTCGCCGACGACGACCGCGCCGCCGCCGCCGCCGCCCAGCTCGCCGAGAAGATGGGGCTGCGCGAGCCGCAGGTCGTCTTCCACAAGAGCCTCGATGCGCAGTTCACGTTCTTCGTCGTCTACGGCACCTGCGAGCACGCGGTCGATTTCACGGCGATCAAGGTCCACACCGTGGACAACCAGGTGATGAGCATGCCCGAGACGAACGAGTTCATCCGCGACCGCATCGGCCGCAAGGTGGTCATCATCGGCGCCAGCACGGGCACCGACGCCCACACGGTCGGCATCGACGCGATCATGAACATGAAGGGCTACGCCGGGCATTACGGCCTCGAGCGGTACGAGATGATCGAGGCCTACAACCTCGGCAGCCAGGTGCCGAACGAGGAGTTCGTGAAGAAGGCGGTCGAGCTGAAGGCCGATGTGCTGCTCGTCTCCCAGACCGTCACCCAGAAAAACGTGCACGTGCAGAACCTGACCGAGCTGGTCGAGCTGCTCGAGGCCGAGGGGCTGCGCGACAAGGTCGTGCTGGTCTGCGGCGGCCCGCGCGTCACGCACGAGCTGGCCAAAGAGCTCGGGTACGACGCCGGCTTCGGCCCGGGGAAGTATGCCGACGATGTCGCCTCGTTCGCCGTGAACGATCTCGTCCGCCGCGGCCTCGCCCGCAAGGGGTGACGAGAAACGGGGAACACTACAGAGACACCGAGACACAGAGATAAAATCATTCACCACAAAGACACGGAGGCACGAGGAACGCCAGACAGAGCTTTGTGTCTTTGTGCCTTTGTGGTGATTCAGAGAATATCGTCATTTCTGGCATCGGAACACGGAGAAAATAATATACGGTACGATGTAGGGGCGGGTTTGAAACCCGCCCCTACGCATGAGGATCGATTTGGAGCCGCCCGGGCGGCGGGTTACATGCCGGCGGGGGCTTTGCGGTCGAGGAGGCGGTCGAACGACGTCTTGAGGGAGTTGACCTTTTCGACGACGTCCAGCAGCCCCTTCGTGCGCAGGCCGCCGATCAGGCTCTCGACGAAGACGAGCTTGACCTTCGGGTGCGAGGGCGGGGCGTAGCCCGGCGCGCGGTCGTCGGCCAGAACCCAGTAGAGAAGCCTGTCGCAGTAGGGGACCCAGTTCGAGAAGTCGCTGAAATCATCGTAGGCGCCGAGCTTGGCGACGACGATCTGGGGCACATACTCGATCTGGTTCGCGGCGTTGTAGTAGATACTCTCGGTTTCTGGCACGATCGGGGCGACCTTCAGGTTCGGCAGCGTCACCTTGAACTTCGCTTTCCCGAAGTGGTTCAGGGCTATCTTCTCGGCGAGGGTCTGCCAGCGGGTGGTGATGTCGCGCACCTCCTGGGCATAGCCGAACAGTGCCTTCTGGAAGATCTCGTTGTTCTTCAGCTCCTCGAAGCAGTTCTCGAGCGCCATGAACGGCGAATGGTTGAACAGCGTGCCGACCATCCAGCCAAGGCCGTTGTTCAGGAAGTGCCGGCGCGTGAGCTGGGTCGGTGCCTTCGCTTTCTCCCACTGGAGCTTTTCGTCGATCAGCCACAGGGTCGCTTCCCGGGCCTTCTCGAGACCGTCGGCGGCGCGCCACAGGTCGCCCTGCTCGGCGTATTCCCACGGCTTGAACTTGTTCGGATACGCGTTGTCGACGACGTGGAACAGGTTCTGGTTGAACAGGTCGAGAAGCTTCGACAGGTTGTTCTGATGGAAGTCGCGCAGCGAGAGGCGCTTCGGCACTTCCTCGACGGGAATCGCCAGCCGTGTTTCGATGAGCCAGCGGGTTGCCGCCCGGGCGATCTCGTAGCGGTCTTCGCGGAACCAGATCACCGCCTCCTCGTCGATGAACTGCCATGGCTGGAATATTCCAGGATATATACTTTGCACCATCTTGTAGACGGAGTTGCCGTGTTTCCGGAGCAGGGCTTCGAGACCGCTCTCGCGCATGGCCTCGGCGGTCAGCATCTGGGGGAGATCCCCGCGGCTGCAGCCCAGTTTCACGGTGATGAGCCATTCGAGGGCCTCCCGGGTGCGGTCCGCCAGCTCGCCCGACGCCAGCCATGTCTCGGCCTCGCCGAACTGCCAGGGCTTGTACCGGTCCGGGAGCACGGTGTCGACCAGCTTGAACCGGCTGCCGCCCGCCCAGACGACGGCCTGGTCGAGGCCGCTCTCGGCGCAGAACTCGGAGGTGAATGCCGCGGGAATCAGCTCGGGATCAGTTACGCGGCCTGACAGCAGTTTCAGGGCCTGTTTTGCCATGACGCCCGCGAACAGGGCTCCGCCCACGGCGTCCTCGAACAGAAACTCGGGCAGCCGCCCCTGGCGCTCCTGGACGTCCTCGACGAGGCCGACGGCGTCGCTCTCATCGAGCTCTTCGGGATACCGGCCGAACCGCTTCCGGAACCCCTCCCGGTCGCGCGTGAGGCCCAGCGAGCCCCGGGCTTCCTGTACCTGGAGCAGGCTCATCTGGAGCTTGGTGGCGATCTCCTCGTCGGTGAAGAAGAGAAACTCCTCTTCGATCCGCGCCATCAGCGAGCGAACGATCGGATCGTTCATGTCGAGCTGGCCCTGGCCGGCTGCCGGAGCGACTTCCTGGACGCCGGCCGGCAGCGTCACGTTCGCCGGCACGACGAGCGGGGTTCCGACGCCCCGGCCGAGAACGGCGGCGAGGCCCGCGGCGCCGAGGCCCTGGGCCTCGTCATCCGACGGGGTGACATACAGCACTTCCTCGAGCGTGCAGGCTCCTTCGATGGAGCGCATGATCGCGATCTCGCGCAGCGTCTTCATGCCGCCGAGCCGCGCGACGCGCTTGATGGCCGTTTCCTGGCCGCCGCCGTCGACGATGACGTCGCGGATGGCCGGGGTCACCATGAGAACCTCATACACGCCCTGGCGGCCGTAGACGCCGCTCTGGTTGCAGTGCTTGCAGCCCGTTCCCTTGAAGAATTTCGCGCCCATCACCTTGTTGGGGGGCAGCTTGAGCCGCTGGATCGTCTTGGGCGAGGGGCGGTACTCCATGCGGCAGTGGGGGCAGATGCGGTGCAGCAGCTTCTGTGCGATGACCGCGCGCACGGCGGCCGTCACGAGGTAGGCCGGCACGCCCATGTCGATGAGGCGGGTGATCGATGCCGCGGCGTTGTTGGTGTGCAGCGTCGAGAGCACTTTGTGGCCGGTCAGCGAGGCCCGGAACGCGATCTCCGCCGTTTCCAGGTCGCGGATCTCGCCGACGAGGATGACGTCGGGATCCTGGCGGAGCGCGGCCCGCAGTCCCTGCGCGAAGTCGAGGTTGATCTTCTCGTTCGTCTGGACCTGCGTGATGCCGTCGATGCGGTACTCGATGGGGTTCTCGATCGTGAAGATGTTGATTTCAGAGCTGTTGAAATACTTCAGCATGCCGAACAGCGTCGTCGTCTTGCCGGCGCCGGTGGGGCCGGTGACGAGAATCATGCCGTAGGGCTCGTCCATGACGGCCTTGAGCTTGTCCAGATCCTCGGGCAGGAAGCCGATGTTGTCGAGATCGAACGAGGCCTCGCGCTGCAGAAGGCGCAGCACGGCCTTTTCGCCGATCAGACTGGGAACGGTGCTCACGCGGAAATCGATCTCACGGCCCTCCATCTTCACCTTCAGACGGCCGTCCTGCGGCAGGCGCCGCTCGGCGATGTCGAGGTGGGAGAGGATCTTGATGCGGCTGATCAGCGGCGCGAGCAGGCTCTTGGGGCCGGTCATGGCGTCGTGCAGGATGCCGTCGACGCGGAACCGCACCAGCAGAATGTCTTCACGGGGTTCGACGTGGATGTCGGAGGCGCGTTTGAGGATGGCCTGCTTGAAGATCGCGTTGAGAAACTGGACGACCGGGCCTTCCTCGGAGGTGCGGCGCACCAGCTCGACGCCCGTCTCTCCGCCGGTTCCACCGCCGGAAAGCGCCTCTTCGCCGGCCACCGAGAAGCCCTCCCACGAGTAGAGCTGTTTTATAGATAGCTCTATTTGTGCTTTCGGGGCGATCAGCACGTCCAGCTTGCACTGGGTCAGGAAGGCGATCATGTCCTGCGCCATGATGTCGAAGGGGTCGGCCATCACGACGGTCAGGCGGTTGTTGTTCCGCTTGTAGGGGATGACCTTGTACTGCTTCGCCTGATACTCGGGGATCAGCGAAAGAATCTTGGCATCGACCTTGATGTTGGTCAGATCGACGACCGAGACGCCGAGAAACTCCGCCCACAGCTCCAGCACGTCCTTTTCCGACATGAAGCCGAGCCGGATGATGATGTCCTCGAGCCGTTCGAGGGTCTGTGCCTGGATGTTCTTCGCCTTGTCGAGCTGCTCGGACGTGAGAACCTGCTTCTCGAGCATCAACTCTTCGATGGTGCGCTTGCTGGTGTGAGGGCTGCTCATGGGGGCCTCCGGTGTCTGGGAGTGTCAGTCGTGCTCGACGACGTCGACGCGGAAGGTGCGCCGCTCGAGCGAACGCTCGACGAGCGCGAACTCGGGATGGGCATACAGATGGACCGTGACGTGGCCGACGCGTTTGGCGACGAACACGATCGTCTCGTTCACGTCGTCGCACCGCCGCTCGACGGGATCGATGCGGTTGTCGTTGTACTCGTACTCGATCCGCCAGGCGACGGTCTGCTTGTCGATGAGATGCGGAACCTGGACCTCGAAGAAGCTGCCGATCTTCACTTTCACCGCATCCTGCTTCCGTTCGATCGGGGGAAGCAGCCGGATGGCCGTCTCATCGGTGACGAGGGCGCGCGGCGAGCACATGACCATTCCCTGGACCCGGTAGATGCCCTGGGGAAGCGGCATCCCGTGCCTGTCGACCGTGCGCCAGCTCAGCACGGCCGTCTCGGGCCGGTCGGCGCGAATCGGAACGGTGTGCGGGGCTTCTTCCCAGCGCAGCAGGTTCGACCAGCGCCAGATCTGCGTGTTTTCGTGAAACGCGACCATATCCCAGCGCTGGCCGGTCTCGAACGGCAGGTCGACGGTCTTGTCGGTCCGGTTCCGGATCTGGATGGTGAAGGTGGCAACCTCGCCCGCCACGATTTCGGCGGTTTCGGGGCGGATGGTGATCTCGAGCTCGTGCGGCTGGACAAACTCCCATTTCCGCCACGCATCGGCAGGGCGGATCGGGAGGATGGCGAGCGAAAGGAGCGTGAGAACGAGCGGCAGCAAGCGTTTCATGCCACGATCATACACCAGCCGGGGCTCCCCCGCCATGCTATTTCTGATCCTGGGCCATGATGCCGTCCCATTCGGGCGGGGGAGGCGTGACGGTGTACTGCTGGCACCGCTCGAGCAGCAGCCGGGCGGGCCGGTCCTCGATATCCGAGGACAGATACTGGGTCAGCGCGGTGACGGCTGAGGCGAAGTTGCGGTCGAGAGCCGCCTGCAGAGCCTCTTCGTAGACCTTCTTGCGGTGGCGCTGGATTTCGAGGTGATCGCCGTCCCCGTCGTCGAGCCGCGCGAGCACTTCGTAGACGGGCACCGCCTGCTGTCTGCCGATGACGCGCACCATGCCGAGGAACCGGCAGAGAATCGCGTTCTGAACCAGGTCGGCCGTGTTCCCGCTGATCAGGATGCCCGTTCCGAACATCTTGTTGGCTGTTTCGAGGCGGGCGGCGAGATTCACGTTGTCGCCGATGCAGGTGTAGTCGAAGCGCATCCGCGAGCCCATGTTTCCGACGACGACGACCCCGGTGTTGATGCCGATACGCACGAACAGCTCGGGTTTGCCCTCGCTCCGCCAGTGCTTGCGCATCTTCTCGAGCGCCTTCTGGCTGTCGAGGGCGCAGCGACAGGCGCGGATCGCATGGTCGGCCTGGTCGACCGGGGCGCCGAACACGGCCATGATTGCGTCCCCTTCGTATTTGTCGAGCAGCCCGTCGTATTTGAAGATGATGTCGGTCATCTCGGTCAGATACTCGTTGAGCAGGTTGACGACCACGAGCGGGGAAAGGCCTTCCGAGAGGGTCGTGAAGCCTTCGATGTCGGAGAAGAAGAGCGAGAGGCATCGTTCCTCGCCGTGGAGATTGAGTTTTGCCGGATCTTTGAGGATCTCGTTCACGACCGAGGCCGTCACGTAGTGCTGGAAGGCATTCTTGATGCGGAGTTTGTCCGATTGTTCGATGTAGTAGCGCATGCCGACCGCGAAGACGAAGGTCAGATCGATGGCCGCGATGGCCGCCGTCACGTCGATGACCCGCCCGGATTTCGTCAGCGAGAGGGCGGAAAGGGCCAGCAGACCGAAGGTGCCCAGCAGGCTGAACAGGCCGAACGCCATCGGCTGCAGGTGCGGGGCAAGCATGAACGCGGCGATGGCCAGCAGGATCGCAGCCAGAAGCGGGCCCTGCCAGGGGGTGTTGGGAATCAGCGGCGTGCCGCCGAGATAGTTCGAGACCACGACGGCGTGGATGAAGGGGGGGAATTCGGGGCGGCCGAGCGGCGTGAACAGGCGTTCTTCACTCATCGAGTGGGCAGCGCCGATGATCACGATGCGGTTCTTGAACACGGCCGGAGCGACGGCGCCCTGGAGCACGTCGAACATCGAGACGCGCGTGATGGCCTGGGGATCGAAATCGTAGTTGATCAGGACATCCTCGCCGGCGTCGAGCGGGATCGTCCGGGTGCCGGAGGCGCCCCGGAAGACGAGCCGGCCCGGCTCGAAGGCCAGATCCTCGCGCTTCAGGCCCAGCCAGAGGCGGACGATATCGGCGTGAAATCCGGGAGTCGCTTCTCCACGCAGGGGACGGAAGACGGCCGAGGAGCGGCGGATCGACTCGTCGACCAGCGGACGGAAGTAGGAGGGGGCGACGGAACCTGCCATGGCCAGCGCGGGGTAAGGCGGGGTCATCATCTCGTCGCCCCGGCGGAAGGCTTTCAACACGACATTGCCGGCACGCTTCACCGCCGCGACGAGCTGTTCGTCCTCATCTCCGTTGCCGTTCCCGGTAGGGGTGCCGAAGAACGTGTCGAGGGCGATCACCCTCGCGCCGGCGCTCGCGATCAGGGTGATCGCATCGGCATAGGCCGCGCGGTTCCCCTGATACAGATTGGGAATGCCGAGAATCGCCCGATCGTCGGCCAGCACCAGGACGATGGGACCGGGCGTTGCGGGCGGGGAGAGCCAGCCGCCGAGGCGTGCCGCCCACGGATGCGCGGCAGGGTCGGCGGCCGCGAGCCGCCACCGGCTCCAGGCATCCCGGAGGCGGGTGTCGAGCGAGGTGAACAGCGGCCCGCACAGCAGGAGCACCGCGAGCGTGGCGACGAAAAAGCCTCCGGTGGGGAGGCTCTTCCAGGAACGGCTGTGTTGTTTCTTCTCAGAGGCGGGTGTCAATGTTGTCTGCTATATAAATAAAGATATAAACAACTGGGGATCAGTGGTGGCCATCATGGCCACCGTGGCCATCATGGCCACCCGAGGGGGGATGGCCGGGCTGGGGGATGGGTTTGGGACCTGTGCGGTCATCGTCATCATCGCCGTCGTCACTTCCGTCGCCGGATCCTCCACCCCCTCCCGGCACCGGCGTCGGAACGGGGGCCGGGCGGCTGAGGTTGGCGACGCGATTCCGGATCATGACCAGGATCTCGTCGGTGCTCTTGCCGTCCTTGATGGCCTTCTTGATGGCCTTGCGCAGCTCTTTGTAATCCCGCTTGTCAAGAGGGGGATACGCGCCGTGCTTGGCTTTGTACTGTTCCTTGTAAACCTTGAGCGGGTTCTGGGGGATCATCGGGTGGATGAGCTTGTCGTCTCGCATCATCTTGATGGCTTTGGCGTAGGCTTCCCGGTAAGCTTTCAGAAGTTTGGGCAGCTTGGCCCGGGCCTCGGGATCCGTCGACTGGCGCGCTTCCCGGTACGCATCGAAGGTCATCAGATACTCCTGGATGGCCATTTCCAGTTCGAGCGAGGAGCGAACCTTCACCCCTGCCGGGACGGCATCCTTGTTGTTGATGTCGAATCCCTCGGCGGCGACGCTGGTGAGGGTGTTTGCACTGACTTCTTTCGGCCGGAAATCGGATGCCGTGTCGGACACTTCGGCCAGAACGGCCGGCAGCGACCAGTTGAGGAGGCAGATCACCGCCAGAATGAACGCTTTCGATACGGATCGAATCATATGGTTCCTCCCTTGTCCGTGCTCTTCATATACATTGTACCCCATTTTCCCGAATCCAGGGGGATCAAAACTGGAGTTTTTCTTCCTTGAGGACTCCTGCGATCGAGCTCCAGTCGGCTTTCAGCTCTTGCGGGAGGCTGCTCTGTTTGGCCAGGAGGTCGCTTTCATACTGGGCCGGGGTCTTGCCGCGCTCGTAGTTCTTCGTCGCCTCGAATCCCAGGAGGTCCTGGCCGCGCAGGTTCTCCATCGCGGTGACGTCCGCGGCGAGATTGATGTCGTAGGGTTCGACGGTGTTCCAGGTGTCGTGGGAGATCACCATGACCGGCGGATCCGGGTCGGGCTGGAGCTGCTCGGCATCACTCATGAGAATATAGGAGTGGCGGCCCAGGGCACAGCGGGAGAACAGGTGGTACAGGTTCTGCAGAACCACGCCCTGGCCGGTGGGTTTGAGCGTGAGATCATAGCTGGTATCGCCCAGCAGCAGATTCGAGAGCTGCTGGAGGCCGGTCAGATTGCCGCGCAGCCGGCAGAGCCCTGAGTTCGTCCCGGAAAGGGCGACGGATTCCGACTGCTGCACTTCGTGGAACTTCATCGCCTGGCGGACCTGCGAGCTGCCGGTCTGGGAAAGATACAGCAGCACTGGAACGAAAACCGCCACCAGGGCGAGAACGAGAAAGAGCGCGATTCCGCGTCTGCGTGTCATGATGTCAGTCTCCGTTCAGCAGATACACCGCATCCAGGGCGTGAACCCCGCCCGAGGAGAGATGGAAGGAAATGAGACGGTTGTCGAAACTCGAAGCGGTGAACGATGCCGAGGCGATTCCCTCGCCGATCGGCCGTGGATTGATGACCACGCCGCCCGGGCCGTTGGGGATGACGCAGCGCCGGATCTGCCGGGTGGCCGACTCGTGATAATACGAGATGATCTGGCCGTTGAAATCCTTGAAAACGAGTTTCGTGTCGGAATGAAGCGACTTGTCGGCATTGATGCGCGGCCAGATGATCACGCGCGCCATCTGGAGCTCCTGGATCATGTTCCAGGAGGCCCGCCGGAAATCCTCCTGGATCTCGCTGACGCGGCTCAGGCGCTGCTGATACTCGCGCTGCATGAAGAACCAGCGTGAGACGATGCCGAGGATGACGGCAAGGATCGCCGTGCCGATCAGCAGCTCGACGAGCGTCACGCCCGCTTTCGGTCGTTCAGATGTCTGGAACATAGGTGTAAAGCTTGTACAGCAGGTCTTTCCCGCCTTCCTTCCAGGTGATGATGATGCCGACGCATTTCATCCGATCGCCGGCGGCGAAGTTCACATTGTTCACGATCAGGGCATACCGGAACTCGTATTTTCGCAGGAAGGCCCAGAGATCCGGGGTTTGAGCCTTCGTGATGCGCAGGGCGTTCGCTCCGGTGGTGCCGAAATTCGAGACGGGATTGAAGAACTCGTCGTCCGGCCCGTCCGCGACGGGCTGGCCCGGCAGGGGGACCTCGGTGACCGATTCGAACGGCATCGCGAGCAGATGCTGGGAAATGCGGTGCGCGAAGCCGATCGCGAAGCCGAGATTCTGGCTCTTCAATACGGCCCGGCCTGCGGAGCCGAACATCGTCAGGACGGGCACCATGCAGACGATGAGAATCCCGAGGGCAATGACGATCTCAACGAAGGAAACGGCGCGCCGGTTCATGGGCTCTGCTCCTTCGCATCGTCTCTGAGCTGCGCGAGCAGGTTCACGACCTCGAGATGGCCTGCAAACCGCGGCGGAAGGCCGCTCAGCAGCGCGATGGCCTCGGGGAATCGGCCGAGCTTCCGGAGAACCCCGGCATACTCCAGGGCGACCAGGATCTCGCCCGTCAGCTCGAACTCTTTCTGGTAATGCGCCAGGCATGGTTCCCACTCGTCGTTCGCGGCGGCGATACGTGCCAGATACAGGTGGGCTTCGGGCAGATCCTGTTGCATCTCGAGGGCCGTGGTCATCGCCTTGGCGGCTCCCTGGCGGTCGCCGGAGAGAAACAGGCAGCATCCGATACGGAACTGCGCGCCGACATGCTCCGGATCCCGGCTCAGCGCATCGCGAAACAGGGACAGGGCTTCTCCGTATTCCTGGCGGACGAGAAACATCTCGCCCATCTGGAAGTCGTTGTCTGCGGCCAGAAACTCGTGGGTGATGCGGCGCTTCGAAACGGCATCCGTCCAGTATTTCGGGGCTTTATCGACCTTCCTGGGCATCGGCGTCGCAACGGGGGCATCCGGGGAAACGCCGGTGGTGGAGAGCAGGACGAGCGGTATGCTGATCACGATGGCCCCGATGCCGATCAGGACATGACGGTCGATTCCCGAGGCGAGGTCGAGCAGGCCCTGGGGGAGGATGCCCGATACCTTCGTTGCTGCCGGAGCCGGAGTTTCGACGGCCATGCCGGACAGTCGGGCCTGTGCCTGGGCCAGCGGCGATCCAGGTCTGGGGGTTGGCGGTGCTCCACTGGCGGGAGGGCGGGCCTGCGGCTGTTCCTGGTCCGGGGCCGGGCGGGCCCACGCCGGTTCCGCGAGCTCGCTGCGTCGCTCGCTTCTAAGAATGTTCAGGAACATCTCGAGAGCCGGCCGTGACGCGCCGGACGCGGAGGCGAGGCTCGCGGTGAGATCCTCGATCACCGCGGCGAGTTGGTCGGGGGGGACGAGCCGGGCGAGATTTTCCAGAGGGGCCGAAGCGGGTGGGGTGGCGGTCAGAACAGCCGGGAGATCACCGGGAGAGATCGTTATTCCGAGCCGCGCGAGCAGGTAGGCGGCCAGGGGGCCGAGAGGCGGCGGCGCAAGCAGGGCCGGTCCGAAGCCGGCGAGAACGAGATCATGGGGAAACAGCTTCAGGAGCACGGCAGCCTGGCTCGGCGGCATGAGCGGCGCAACACTGCACGCACGTTTCAGAAACGCGGCACGCACCGTTGCATCGAACCGGGCGAGCGTCATCGTTGCAAGCAGCGCCTGCGATGGGGGGAGCGAGGGGAGGAGTGTGTCCCAGAAGGCGGAGGGGGCGCCCTTGAGCGGCAGAAGAAGCAGTTGCAGATCCGCCCAGGTCGGCCGCTGCAGCGGATCGCCCGCTTCATCGGCCCAGGCGGCGAGAAGCTTGCGCAGATCCTGGGTGGGCGAGGATCCGGCCGTTCCCGGGGACCGCGTGCTGCCGGTGCTCATACCAGTGTCTCGAACTGCATATCTGTTCTTTCATTATGCCACCTCCGGGGATCTGACGCAAACCCATCCCGGCTGTCGCGCAACAACGCCGCGCAGGATCTCGCGCCCGGGCACGGAGTGCGGTATCCTGTCGGCATCATGAAACGCTTCGATGTCGCCGGACTGGGCCAGTGTTCCATCGATCTGCTGGCCACGGTGTCGGCCTATCCGCCTGTCGACGTGAAGGCCGAAACGTCCGCGTTCGAGATCCAGGGCGGCGGCCCCGTTGCGACGGCTCTCGTCGCGGCTTCCCGGCTCGGCCTCTCGACCGCCTTTCTCGGAAAGATCGGGGGAGACGAGTATGGCGAGCTGATCCGCAAAGGTTTGGAAGACGAGCGGGTGAACCTCGAAGGCCTGGTGACGGCTCCGGACAAGACCTCCCAGACCGCATTCATCGCCGTCGAACAGGGAAGCGGCCGGCGGACGATCTTCTGGCATCGCGGCTCGGCGTTCCCCCTCGAGGTGGACGAACTGCAGAAGGACGTCATCCGGCAGAGTCGGTTCCTGCACCTCGACGGGCTTCACATCCAGGCCTCGTTCGAGGCTGCCAAACTCGCGCGGCGCATGAAGATCCCCGTCATGCTTGATTCAGGCACGTATCGGCCCGAGATCGAGCCGCTGCTGCCCCTGATCGACTACCTCGTCGTCGGAAAAGGCTTCGCGTTCAGCTTTCTCAATACGAAAGACCCGGTCGAGGCGCTCCAGGAGCTGACCACCTACGGATGCCGCATGGTCTGCATCACGCTGGGCGACGAGGGCTGCGTGGCGGCCGCAAACGGCGTTCTCTTCCGGCAGCGCGCCTGGAAGGTCAGCCCGCTCATCGACACGACCGGCTGCGGCGACGCCTTTCACGGCGGATTGATCTACGCCTTGCTGAAGCAGTGGCCCACGCCGACCTGTCTCGGCTTCGCCGCGGCCGTCGCGGCTCTCAAGTGCCGTGCCCTCGGCGGCCGCGCCGCCCTTCCGACCCTTGAACAGGCTCTGAACCTGCTTCCGAAACGCCTGCATCCCGTTTCCTGACGGCTTTCGGGGCAGGTGTGGGGCGGGATGCCCGTCATCCGCGGCATCCGGTCCTTTCTCGCACGAAGACACGCGACGTGACCGGCCCGGGCATTGACGGGTTCCGGTTTCATTCCTATAATTGATACAACGTTGTACCGCCCGACCCGGAAAAATCCGCTCCAGAAGGGATGGAGGTTGCATATGATGTTTCGCACAAAAGCCAGGATCCGTATCGTCTCGCTCTTCACCGTCCTGATGTTCGTGGCTTCGACGTTCGGAGCCTACGCGCAGCAGGGAACGATGGTCCAGCAGATCCCTGCCGGGACCAAGGTAGACCTCTCTTCCCTCGCGAACAATGTGCCCGAGATCGGCATGCTCAAGACCAACCTGGGCACGATCGAGGCGGCGCTCAAGCAGATCGAAACCACGGCGACACCGCTCTACAACAAGGTCGCCCCGTCCAACATGGAAGCCATGAGCATCGGCGAGCGGATCAAGGCGATCCTCGGCAACACCAAGTCGATGGTCAACGACGGCATGAGCACCTACAAGGGCCAGGTCAACGACTGGTATGCCCAGCGTGGTCTTCCCGCCGACCCGTCGTTCGAGCAGCAGCTCGGCGTGGGCCTCAACGAGCTCGGCGTCCAGGCCGGCCAGATGCCCATGAACGGCAAGGGTGACGCGATCGTCGCCAAGCTGAAGACGATCGTCGATGCGATCAAGACCAAGATGCAGACGATCATCAACGCCATCCGCGCCCGCATCGTGGCCCTGGCCCAGAAGGTCGGCCTCATGAAGAAGGACGAGAAGGGCCCGGCCAAGGAAAAAACGGGTTCGATCGAGCCTCAGGCCGACGTGCAGTATGCCGACACCTTCTCCGGCAAGCTCCAGAAGGGCGTCGCCGAAGGCAAACAGAATGCCAAGCAGTCGCTCAAGAGCAGCTTCTCGTTCACCAACCTGGCCGTGACCACGACCGTTGCGGTGGGCACCAACCTGGCCCTGCAGATGATCAAGGGTGAGAAGCCCTCGTTCGGAAAGGCCGCCAAGGCCGTCGCATCGCTCGAGTTTGCCGGCAGCGTCGTGGGTTCCGCGATCGGCGCCGCGGGCGGCCAGTTCACCGCCTCGATCGTCCGCTCCTTCCTGCCCGGCCCCGTCGGCTGCCTCGTGGGCGCCGTCATCCCGGTCATGATGGGTTCGGCCGCCGGCCAGATCGGTTCCTCGCTCGCCGGTGACATCAAGAATCGCCAGTTCGACCTGGGCAAGGCGATCAAATCGATCGACCCCGTCGATCTGATCGGCTCCTCGATCGGCTCGACCATCGGCATGGCGCTTCTCGCGCCGATCCCGATCGTTGGCCCGATCATCGGCGGCATCGTCGGCGGCGTCGTGGGCAGCAAGGTCGCCAAGTGGGTCCAGGGCATCTTCAAGGGCAACAAGATCAGTATCTTCAACCGCGGCCGGAACTTCACCCCCTCCTCGAATTCGAACTCCGGTTCCGGCTCGGGCATCACCTTCGGCAGCGGCCAGAGCCTGGGGATCTTCACCGGCGGCCAGGCCGGCAACGGCATGATCCCGACCGGCAACGCCGAAACCCCCGTCAGCGGCAACCTCCAGACCGTCGAGAAGAAGTATTACGAGACCTATCTCAACTACAACCGCCTGGTCGAAGCCGGCAAATACGACGAAGCCAAGAAGGTCTACGAAGACCTCAAAGTGTATTCCGACCAGTATAATACCCTGAAGAACCAGGCCAAGTAAGCGTTCGCCAGATCCGAGCTCCAAAACCCCCGCCGGTGTTCCCGGCGGGGGTTTTTCTTCGGCGGCACGGGCGACCGCCGACGGATTGACTGGAGGCCGGGGGTGTAGTACCATTCTGCGCCATCGATCGTCAGGTCCGGTTCGTGGAGGCGGAACAGTGAAGATTCTCGTTCTGGGTTCAGGAGCGCGCGAACATGCGCTGGTGCACTCTCTCTCCCATTCCCCCTCGGTACTGAAAATCTACGCCTGCCCCGGGAACGCCGGCATGCGGGATCTCGCGGCCTGCCAGCCGTTCCGCGGGAACGCCGAGCTGGTCCAGTTCGCCCGCGACAACGTCGAGCTGGCCGTGATCGGCTCGTCACGCTACGTCGCCGAGGGAACCGTCGATGCCCTGGTGCGCGCCGGCATTCCCGTCATCGGCCCCGCCGCCGACGCCGGCCGGATCGAGACCAGCAAGGCGTTTGCCGCCGCGTTCATGGTCAAGCACAACATCCCTTCGCCGATGACCCAGGTGGTCGCGAATCCGCGTGAGGCCGAGAAGTTCCTCGACGAGAACCCCTGGGTGCGTGTCGTCAAGTGCGACGGCTTCTCCCGCGGAAGCGGTGTCGCCGTCGTCGACTCGGTTGACGAGGCCAGGGACGCCGCCCACCGCCTGTTCAAGACATACGGGCCTCCCATCGTTCTGCAGGAGCGGGTGAAAGGCGTCGAGTGCTCCTACACCATCCTGACCGACGGCAAACAATGGGTTTCCTTCAGCTCCTGCCGCGACTACAAGCGGGCGAACGACAACGAGACCGGTCCGACGACCGGCGGCCTGGGTGCCGTCAGCCCCTCGCCCGATCTGACGCCCGAACTCGAGGAGCGGATCCGCCAGCGCATCGTCCTGCCCACCGTCGCCGGCATGCAGGCCGACAAACTGCTGTATCGCGGCTTCCTCTCGTTCCAGCTCATGCTGACCGCGACCGGCCCCAAAGTGCTCGAATTCAACGCCCGCCTCGGAGACCCCGAGACCCAGAGCATTCTCGCCCGCTTCCGGGGAAACCTGGCCACGCTGCTGATGGACTGCGCCCTCGGCCGCCTCGACTCGACCGGCTCCGAGGTCGCGTTCGGGAAGCACAGCGCCGTCTCGGTCGTGCTTGCCCGCGCCGGGTATCCCGTCGAGGAACAGAGCATGCCCGAAATCCGGAAGATGGAAGACGTGAAAGACTCGACGATCTTTCACGCCTCGAACGAGCTCGGCCCGTCCGGGGAATGGGTGTTCCGCAGCGGCCGCCTCATCACCCTTTCGGCGGTCGGGGAAACCCTCGCCGATGCCCGCCGCACCGTCTACGGCGACATCGACCGGCTGATGCTCAAGAACATTCACTTCCGGCGGGATATCGGCGCTTCCTGAGGCCTTCCGCGAACAGGCTCACCGAAAAAGCCATCAGGCCCCGGAATCATCCGGGGCCTGATGTTGTTTTAGATATATATCAGATCATTGATTTCAGGAAGGTGAGCTTCGAGAGAGTCTTCATCAGCCACATCTTCTTGCCGGGCAGATCGTCCGGGCCGAAGACCGCCTTCGCGTTGCCCTTCTCATCCAGCTCGATCCGGTATTCCTTCGACACCGCGATGTCGCTCATGATGCCGGAACGCAGCTCGGAAGCGAACGCACGGGACTTGATCGCGGCGACGACTTCCGAGTTCACTTCCTCGCTCAGGTAGTCCATGTTGTAGGTGCCCACGACCGCGACCTTGCCGTCGAACACGAAGGTTTTCGCATGGAGCTTGCGCTGCGCGGCGAACGTGAAGACGCGGGCGGTCGGGATCTCCTTGAGAATGCGCTTCCAGTCGGCGTAGAACATCGCCTGGGTCGCGAGACTGTCGGTCGAGGCGGGGCTGTTGGTGTGGATGATGACCCGCACGCCGCGGGCGCTGGCGCGCTTGAGGGCCGCGTTCGCCCGTTCCGTCAGGACGACGTAGGGGTTCTGGATCACGATCTCGGAGCGGGCCCCGTCCATGAACCGGGTCAGCTGGTCGGTGATGTCGTTGCGGGGGCCGGCGAGCGAGTGCTTGTCGATGATCTTGACCGGCGCCTCGTGCGCTCCGGCGAAGGACTCGAAGCCGCTGAATCCCTTCAGATGCTTGTACTCGGCGAGCTCCGTCTGATACTCGGTGAGCGCCTTGGTCCGGCGCTTGTCCAGATCCTGCGCCGTGACGAGGGCATCACCGCCGATATGGGCGTTCATGGCGCCGAAGGCGAGCTCCAGCTCCCGGCTCATCACGTCGATGTTGCCCCACAGATCCTTCGTGATGTTCGTCTGCTTGCGTTCGGCGAACTCCTCGTCGAAGGCCAGATCGAGCTGCTTCGCGATGGCTTCGCTGCGGACGACCACGTCGCAGTCACGATACGCCGTCGGCATGTCTTCCGGATCGACGAAATAGTGGCTCGAGATGTTGCGGCCGCCCACGACGGAATACTCCCCGTCGACGACAAGAATCTTGTCGTGGTTGCTGGCCATCAGCTTGCGCGGGTCGAGCACGAACGTCACGAGGTTCTCGTGGACCGGGTTGAACACCTTCACCTCGACGTTGGGGTAGGAGACCAGCTCCTGGACGAAATCCTGCCCCATCAGCTTGCGCGTGAAGCCCTTCGTGCCGCGGGCATCCATCATGAACCGGATCTTGAGCCCTTCGCGGGCCTTGCGCAGCAGCGCGCCCTGCAGGGCGAGCCCGAAGATATCCTTGTCGACGATGAAATACTGGATGTCGATCGAGGAACGGGCTTCATTGACCAGCTTCCAGCGGGTGTACCAGGCATCCGAGTTCTGATACAGCAGCCGGACGTCGGCGGCATCGTCACTTCCGCCCGAGGCCGGCCGGAACTGGTCGAAGGTGATGTCGGGCGCCGGCTGGAAGCGGGCCGCGAGGTTCTCGTAGGCGATCATGAACTGTTTGTAGTCGTCCTGCGTGTTCGTGAACGACCAGACGTTCTTGAAATACGATCCGAACCGGAACACCTTGACCGGGAAGGCGAGCCACGAGGTGTCGCGATACTTGCCGTACTGGGTGGACAGGCCGGAATACTTGGTCGAAAGCGTGGTCTTCCACTGGTCGAGCTGCTTGTTCGCGGCATAATACTTGAGCCGGGCCTGCGCTTCGCTTGCCCAGGCCGGATTGCGGGTGTCGGAGGCGAGCTTCTGGAGAATCTCGGTGGCCTTGGCCGTGTCACCCTTGAGCTGTTCATAGGCCTTGGCCAGTTCATACTTCAGCCGGGCCGCATGGCCCGAGGACGGGTTCGCCTGGAGATACCGCTCGATACGGGAAATCGCCGCGTCGGGGGATTTCCGGTTCTGGTCGCTCCAGAGCGACTGGAGCATGCTGCGGATCTCGGTGGGAAGCTGGGGGGCGACCTTCGTCGCGGAGGTCGAGCCCGTCGAGGAAGTCGCGGACTCGCCCGCTTCGGAAGGCGCGGCCGTTCCCTGATCGATATCCGAAACCGTCTGCGCCTCGTCCGTCGACTGGTTCAGCGTCGCCTCGTAGGCGCCCTTGGCCTGGGTGTAGGCTGCGAGGGCCTTCTTTACCTCGGTCTCGGAAAGTCCCTTCGAGACGGCGTCCTGATACGTTTTGTAGGTGGAAATATACTGGTCGTAGACGGCCCGCGTGTCGGTCTGGCCGAAGGCGGTTGCCGAGACCAGCATGAGGAACAGGGATACCCGGACCCAGTTTGACGGGATACGCTTCATACGGTACCTCCCAGGCTCTTCAGATGATAATTTGTTCAATTATACGAGCGAACCCGGGGGGGCGTAAAGGGTACCGTTTCACCACGTATCCGTCGGGGTGTCCGGAGAGATATGACGAAGCTATGGATCTGTCCTCAGGCTGTCCCGGAAGGGGCGGGGCGTCGAATGTAGCCGTGAACGAACAGCAGGATGGCTGCGAACAACGGCAGAAACATCATGCGGAGGAAGTGCGGGCCCTGGAAAATGTAGATCTTGACCTGCCCCGGCGCCTGTTGGCTCAGGCGGAGGGTGTACGTGCCGTTGCGTGTGGCTGGAACGTAGATGGTATGCCAGGTCGGCCGGGCCGACGGATCGGGTGGCCGGAGAAGATGGGCCGTTTGATCCGTTACGGGGGTGCTGTCGGGGTTCATGACCTCGATGCGGACATCCCGGAGCTCCTGGTGTCTCGCGCCGAAATCGATACGGAAGGGGTCGCCTGCGGCGGCGGCAAACGTGAGCTCCGAGGCGAAGGGGGTGGCGGGTGCCTGGCCGGGTTCGAGACCGAGCAACCCCTCGCCGATGCCGGCCTGAAAATAGTTCGGATCGATCAGGAGAAGGACTGCTGATAAAATACCAAGAACGATAAAATAACGGATGACGATCCAGGCCACACCTCCGCGTCGATGTTCCCGCATGCGTTTCCCTCCTCCGATCCCTGTCTCCCGGGGTCGCGACCGATTCCCGCGTCACGTCCCATCTCGATACGATAGCAAAAATTCGTTCATCGGGGATACCCGGATTTCCTTTGGAACATGGTGTGCAAAATGTATTTGGGGGTGGGTGTAGGGGCGGGTCTTCGACCCGCCCCTACGGGAACATCGATGTGGTGCGCCTTTTCAGTCGTTCTGGATGTCGATCACGGGCTCGTCGCCGCGCAGGTCGAGAACCAGGTCCGAGCCGTCGGGAATCGCGTTCGCGATCAGGCGCCGGGCGAGCCGGGTCTCGATCTCCTTCTGCACGAGCCGCTTGAGAGGCCGGGCACCGTAAACGGGGTCGTAGCCTCGCTCGATCAGCCAGGCTTTCGCGGCATCCGTGACGGTGAGGGTGAGACGTCGTTCGGCAAGCCGTTTCCGCAGGTCGCCGAACTGGAGGTCGATGATCGAACCGAGCTGTTCGCGGGTGAGGGGGGTGAACAGCACGATGTCGTCCACGCGGTTCAGGAACTCGGGCCGGAACGAGCGGCGCAGCTCGCCGAGCACGGTCTCGCGAACGCCCGCTTCCAGGGCACCCGACGGGGTGATGCCCTCCAGAAGAGCCTGGGAGCCGATGTTGCTGGTCATGATGACGACGACGTTCTTGAAGTCGACGGTGCGGCCCTGGGAGTCGGTGAGCCGGCCGTCGTCGAGCAGCTGCAGCAGCACATTGAACACATCGGGGTGGGCCTTCTCGATCTCGTCGAACAGCACGACCGAGTATGGCTTGCGCCGGACAGCCTCGGTCAGCTGGCCGCCCTCGTCGTAGCCGACATAGCCGGGAGGCGCGCCGATCAGCCGGGACACGGAGTGCTTTTCCATATACTCACTCATATCGATCCGGATGATGTTCTCCTCGGTGTCGAACAGCGCCTGGGCGAGGGCCCGGGCGAGTTCCGTCTTGCCGACGCCCGTCGGGCCGAGGAAAATGAACGAGCCGATCGGCCGGCGCGGATCCTTGATACCGGCACGGGAACGCAGCACGGCGTCGGCGACGAGGCTGACGGCCTCATCCTGGCCGATGACCCGCTCGTGAAGCACCGAATCGAGTTTGAGCAGCTTCTCCCGCTCGCCCTCGACGAGACGCGTGACCGGGATGCCCGTCCAGCGGCTGACGATCGCGGCGATCTCCTCCTCGTTCACTTCCTCGCGCACGAGCCGGCCGGTCGACTGCTTGCGCTTCAGCTCGGCCTCGAGTTCCGACAGCCGTTTCTGGGCGGCCGGGAGCCGCCCGTGCCGCAGCTCGGCGGCCTTTTCGAGGTTGTAGGCCCGCTCGGCCGCCTGGATGTCGTGGTGCATCGTCTCGATCTCGGCGCGCAGCGCCTGCACGCCCCGGATCGCCTCGCGTTCGCTTTCCCACTGGGCTTTCATCGCATCCGAGCGGTTTTTCAGGTCGGCGATCTCCTTCCGCACGTCGGCCAGCCGGGCGGCGCTTGCCTCGTCTTTTTCCTTGGCCAACGCCGCCTCCTCGATCTGGAGCTGCATGATCCGTCGCAGCACGGTGTCGAGCTCGGTCGGCATCGATTCTATATCTGTACGAATAGTTGCGCAGGCCTCGTCGATCAGGTCGATCGCCTTGTCGGGCAGGAACCGGTCGGTGATGTAGCGGTGCGAGAGGGTGGCGGCCGCGACGATCGCCGAGTCGGCGATCCGGACGCCGTGGTGGACCTCGAACCGCTCCTTCAGGCCGCGCAGGATCGAGATCGTGTCGGCCACGTCGGGCTGTTCGACCAGAACCGGCTGGAACCGCCGTTCCAGGGCGGCATCCTTCTCGACGTGCTGCCGGTACTCGTCGAGGGTCGTGGCGCCGATGCAGTGGAGCTCGCCCCGCGCGAGAAGGGGCTTGAGCATGTTGCCGGCATCCATCGAGCCTTCGGCCTTGCCGGCCCCGACGATGGTGTGCAGTTCGTCGATGAACAGGATGACGCGGCCCTCGCTCTGCTTGATCTCGGCGAGAACCGCTTTCAGCCTCTCCTCGAACTCGCCCCGGAACTTCGCCCCGGCGATCAGGGCGCCCATGTCGAGGGCGAACACCGTCTTGTCCCGGAGTCCCTCGGGCACGTCCCCGCGCAGGATGCGCTGGGCCAGGCCCTCGACGATGGCGGTCTTGCCGACGCCCGGTTCGCCGATGAGCACCGGATTGTTCTTCGTCTTGCGCGACAGGATGCGGATCACACGCCGGATCTCGTCGTCGCGGCCGATCACGGGGTCGAGCTTGTTCCTGCCGGCCTCGCGCACCAGGTCGCGACCGTATTTCTCGAGGGCTTCATACGTCTGCTCGGGGTTGGCGGACACGACCCGCTGGTTGCCCCGGACCTCGGTGAGGGCCTTCAGAAGCCGTTCACGGTCGATCTTGAACGTGGCGAGCAGCTTCCCGGCCGGCGTCGAGCCTCCCGACGAGATCATCGCCAGGACCAGGTGTTCGACCGACAGATACTCGTCTTTCAGGCTCTTCATCTCGTCCTCGGCGGCCACGAGGATCTGTGAAAACTCGCGCGTGACATACACCTGGTCGGGCTTCATGCCGGGCCCCGAGACGCGGGGTTTGCGGCCGATCTCGTCGGTCAGGCGGGATTTCAGGTCGTCCAGGGGGACGTTCATCCGGTTGAACAGGCGGGGAACGAGCCCCTCGGCATCCTCGAGCAGCGCCGACAGCAGGTGCTCCGGCGCGACTTCCGTGTGTCCATACTGGACGGCGAGATTCTGGGCTTTCTGCAGGGCTTCCTGCGACTTCTGCGTCAAACGATTCATATCCATTGCTATCTAACCTCCGGCGTCCGCCGCGGGTGTACAGATGATGATTGTCTCTCTTTTACTCACAAAAATCGTGCCACAAGGAAACGTGCCTCTGAAAGCCCCTTCCGCCCACCAACGGACGTGCGACGTCGCATTGGGCAGCCTCCCTCGCGACGTCTCCGTCGCACCGGTCAATCCCGGAGGCAGGGCGGATCACGATCCGCCCCTACAACAGGGAGATGCCAGCCCGGCGAAGGCTGCCGACCATCATGCGCAAGACATCCCTTCGGCGCGTAGGGGCGCATCGCGATGCGCCCGCCTCGCCCCGTTTCTCGCCCGTTTTTCGTGCTAAGGAAGCTCACATGTATCCGCTTGACGGTTGAGGGAAGGTACTATATACCCAAAGAACATGCGGCCCCAGAGAGCCGTATGACAGGGAAAGGAGCAGGATTCATGGCACAACGGGGTATCCGTGAGTTTCACGGCAAGAAGATGCTGGCCCGCCACCTGGGCGAGTATCTGAACGGCGGGATCGGCTATGACGGCAAGATCGTGCTCGTCGACGAGAAAACCGACTGGAAGCAGCTGCGCACGGAAAATCCGTGGCTCGGCTCGATGCCTCTGGTCGCGAAGCCCGACCAGCTGTTCGGCAAGCGCGGAAAGCACGGCCTGGTGCTCGTCAACAAGAACTTCGACGAGACGAAGGCCTGGATCCTGGAGCGCATGGGCAAGACCACCAAGGTCGGCGAGACGACCGGCACGCTCACGCATTTCCTCATCGAGCCCTGCATCCCGCACGAAGCCGAGTATTATGTCGCGATCAAATCGACCGCCGAAGGCGACGTGATCTACTTCTCCCTCGAAGGCGGCATCAGCGTCGAGGAAAACTGGGACAAGGTCATCCAGATCCAGGTTCCGGTTCTTCGGGGCATCGACGGCATCGACGTCGAGAAGGTCCTGCCCGCGCAGCTGGGCAAGAACAAGAAGCTCGTCGCCCGGTTCATCATCGGGCTGTACAAGTATTTCGCGGCGCTCCACTTCGCCTACCTCGAGATCAACCCGTTCGCCATCGCCGGCGAGTCGATCATCCCGCTCGACATGGTCGCCAAGCTCGACGACACCGCCGAGTTCTGCGCGGCGAAGTTCTGGGGCGAGGACATCGAGTTCCCGGCCGCGTTCGGCCGCGCGTTCACGCCGGAAGAGCAGAAAGTGCGCGAGCTCGACGCGATGTCGGGCGCTTCCCTCAAGCTGACGCTGCTCAATCCCGACGGCCTCGTCTGGAACATGGTCGCGGGCGGCGGCGCCTCGGTCATCTTCGCCGACACGGTGTGCGACCTGGGCTTCGCGAAGGAACTGGCCTTTTACGGCGAGTATTCCGGCGATCCCAGCACCCAGCTCACCTACGAGTATGCCAAGACCGTCATGGATCTGATGACCCGCAAACCCGATCCGCAGGGCCGGCCGAAATGCCTGATCATCGGCGGCGGCATCGCCAACTTCACCGACGTTGCGAAGACCTTCACCGGCATCATCATGGCGATGAAGGAATACGCGAAGAAGCTTCAGTCGGTAGGCGCCCGGATCTACGTGCGGCGCGGCGGCCCGAATTATCACGAGGGTCTCGCCAAGATCAAGGCGGCGGCGACCGAGCTCGGTCTGCCGATCGAGGTGCACGGGCCGGATTACCACATGACCCGCATCGTGCGCGACGCCCTCCAGACGGCATAACCGCGGAAAGGAACCAGCGTAGACCATGAAACGACCGTCATATCTTCTGTTCGATAAAAACACCCGCGCGATCGTCTTCGGGATGCAGACGAACGCCGTCCAGCGCATGCTCGACTTCGACTACTGCTGCAAGAGGGAAAAGCCCTCCGTCGCCGGCATCGTCGACCCGGGCCGCTCGGGCACCAGCAAATGCTTCTACGGCAAGAAGGAAATATTCGTGCCGGTATATCCTGACATCGCCACGGCCGTCGCGGCCCACTCCGATGTCGACGTGATGATCAACTTCGCCTCGTTCCGGTCGGCCTACGACACGACGATGCAGGCGCTCGACGCCGAGCAGATCCGCACTATCTGCGTCATCGCCGAAGGCGTTCCCGAACGATACTCGCGCCACATGCGCGCTGTCGCCCTCGAGCGCGGCAAGACGATCATCGGGCCGGCCACCGTCGGCGGCATCGCGGCAGGCGCCTTCAAGATCGGCAACACCGGCGGCACGATCGACAACATCTGTTCCTCCAAGCTGCACCGGCCGGGTTCGGTCGGCTTCGTCAGCAAGTCCGGCGGCATGTCGAACGAGGCCTACAACATCATCGCCCGCAACAGCGACGGCCTGTTCGAAGGCATCGCCATCGGCGGCGACGCGTATGCCGGCTCGAACCTGCTCGAGCACCTGATGCGCTTCGAGGCCAACCCCAGCATCAAGATGCTGGTCTGCCTCGGCGAGGTCGGCGGCGAGGAGGAGTGGCGCATCGTCGAGGCCCTCCGGTCGGGCAAGATCAAGAAACCCCTCGTCATGTGGGTCACCGGCACCTCGATCAAATATATGCCGAAGGGTATACAATTCGGCCACGCCGGCGCGAAGGCCGATGCCAGCCGCGAGACGGCCGAGGCGAAGAACGACGCCCTGCGCGCCGCCGGAGCGGTCGTGCCGACCTCGTTCGACGATTTCGACAAGGCGATCAAGGAGACCTTCGACAAGCTCGTGGCGAAGGGCGCTCACAAGCCGATTCCCGATGTCGAGCCGCCGGCGATCCCAATGATGTACAAAGAGGCCTCGGCGCGCAACATGGTGCGCCGGCCGACCAACTTCACCTGCACGATCTCCGACGACTCGGGCGACGAGCTGATCTACGCGGGACACAAGATCAGCAAGGTCATCTCCGAGAACTACTCGCTCGGGGAGGTCATCGGCCTGCTCTGGTTCAAGGAGCGGCTGCCCAAGTGGGCGGCGGGCTTCATGGAGAACGTCCTGAAACTGTGCGCCGACCACGGCCCCTGCGTTTCGGGTGCCCACAACGCCATCGTGACGGCGCGCGCCGGCCGTGACCTGATGAGCGCCGTCGCCTCGGGCCTGCTGACGATCGGCCCCCGGTTCGGCGGCGCCGTCGCCGGCGCGGCTCTCGCGTTCAAAGCCGCCCGCGACGCCCAGATGACACCGGAAGGCTTCGTCGACGAGATGAAGAAGAAGAACGAAAAGATCCAGGGAATCGGGCATCTGATCAAGAGCCTCAAGAACCCCGACATGCGCGTCGTTCTTCTGAAGAAGTTCGCCAAGGAGAACTTCCCGGCGACCCCGCTGCTCGACTACGCCCTCGAAGTCGAACAGATCACGACGTCGAAGAAGGATACCCTCATCCTCAACGTCGACGGCTGCATCGGCGTTCTCTCCGTCGATATGATGTACGGCCTCGGCTGGGACGAGGAGAAGATCCAGGAAGTCGTCGACAGCGGCGGCCTCAACGGCCTCTTCCTGCTCGGCCGCACGATCGGCATGATCGGCCACTACATGGATCAGCGCCGCCTCGAAGCCCCGCTGTATCGCCACCCCTGGGACGACGTCCTCTACGATCTTCCGAAACTCGAAGAGTGACCTTCAGCCCGTTCGCGGGCGCGATGAAGAAAAACCGGCTTCCCGTCCTGGGAAGCCGGTTTTCAATAAGCAGGCAAATAAAAAAGCCCCGGGCATGAGCCCGGGGCCGTCGTGTCAGATCATCGGACCGATCCGGGCGGCGGGAGCATTCCGGGCTGGGGGGGCCAGACGGTGGAGGAATCCGAGAGCTTCGTGATGAACAGGCGGGTTCCGTCGGGGCTCAGAAGTCCCGAAACCATCACGGTATGGCCGGCCGATTCCCACATGTCGTGACCACCGACAGCATCCTGGTAGCGGAACTTGGGGGTCTTTTCGAGGGTGGCCGGATCGAAGGCGACGTAGGCGCTGTATCTCACCGTGTCTTTCGTCCAGAGCAGTTTGAAGGCCGTTCCCGGATCCGTCGAGTTCGGATCGAAGCTCAGGATGCCGTTCAGGTTCGTGATCACCGTTCCGGAGGTTGGTTCCTCCGGGGGGGCGAAGGGAACTGCGGGATTCGGCCAGACAGTCGAGGTATCCGCAAAGACGGCCATGAAGATGCGCTGGAAGCCATCCGTATCGGTGAACAGCTTCCCGGAAATGACGACCGTGTGCCCGTCGGATTCCCAGAGGTCCCGGCCGTTCGTCTGATCCTGGTAGCGGAAGGCGGGTGTCTTGGTGAGGGCGTTCGGGTCGAAGACGACGTAGGCACTCTTCGTGACCGTTCCCTCGCTCCAGGAAAATTTGAACATGTTCCGGGGATCCGCGGATGCCTGGTTGAAACTCCAGAGACCGCTCTGGCTGCTGATCTCGGCCCCTTCCGCAGGTTCGCCCGGGATCTCGATGCTGGGCGGAACGAAGCCGGTATCCGAGGCGGGCCGGATGGCGAACACCTTGACCACTGCCGGACCGTAATCAGGTTCCGGCCGCTTCTCGATGATGATGCCTTCCATGGTGACGGCCATGCCGAGCATGCTCTGCATGGCATTTTCCAATGCAGCGGAGCCGGAGTTGGGGTCGGGGATGAACTTCGTGCGGATCTTCTGGGTGAGGCCGAACCAGAAGGCACCTTCCGCGTCTCGTTCGAGCGGGCCGCCCGTGAAGGTCATGGGCTCCAGCACCGGAATCGTGACGACGTCATCGGCATATCCCGTGATGCGGAAGGAGGGCGGGGTGCTGTTCGTGACGTCGGGCTTTGTTGTATAGTATCCGGTATAGACGTGAGGCGTTGTCGTGGCCGTCACGGGCTGGCCGCCGATCAGACTGCCGTCAGCGACCATGGCGAGGAATCCGCTGAAAGAGGCCGGGCCCTCTGGAAAGCCTTCGGGGGGCTGGATGTAGAGGGCGGGATCGTTTTCGTGAGGCTTCACTATGACGCCCATGATCCGGCCGGGAAGGTCACCGGTGGGATTCTGTGGGATATCGGATGGTATATAAGCGAAGCCCATCTCGGGGCCCTGCATCAGAAGCACGAACAGAGCGGCAGCGAGATCCTTCGCATTGGCCGCGTTGGCGATGACGGGGACGTTGGCCAGGATCTTGCCGATGATCAGGTCGCGGATGGCGTCATGGTAGATCGTGAGCTGGTCGGGGGTCGGCGGGGTTGAGGGCGCCGTCAGCTTTCGCACCGAGGCGGCCAGGGTCAGCTGATCCAGACCCGTTTTATAGCCGGCTGTCGCATCGATGAGCTGGGTTTCCACAGGCGCGGGATACAACCGGGTGATCAGGGGCGGCGTGCCTTCGAAAAGTTTCAGATTCGTGAAGACGGTCTTGAAGGCGGCCTGGATCAGGCCGTGGACCGGATCGGCCTGGAACATCGAGCGAACGGCATCGGCGCTCGGGGCAGCTTTCAGGGTCGTCGTCAGGCGTTCGAGGCTGTCGGAGATCAGTTGATAATCGGCCGGCGGCAGCGCGGGCGTGGACATCGTGGTCATGACCTTGAGGGCCGCGATGATGCCTTCCAGCTTGCCCGTCAGGATCTGGGCTTCGAGCTGCCGGGTGACCTCGGGGTCGTTGACGATCCCGGGAAGGGTTTCGCCGATCAGGGTGCCGTCGGCATCCTGCAGGCCCAGAAGGACGTCGGGCGGCAGTCCGAGCGAGCGGGCGCGCAGGCGAAGCTGGTCGCCGAACAACTGCCAGCCTTCCGCCTCGCTGTAGAGGCCCTGGGCGATGCCCTCGCAGATCTCGCGCTGGAGGGTGAAGGCGAACTCGCGGAACTCGACGAACTTCGCATCCCCCAGGCCGGCCTGGCGGAACGTCTCGAGCTGGGCTTTCTCGCGGTTGACGAACGCCTGGGCGATCTTGGCCAGCTCTGTGTCATCGAGGGTGGGTAGTTTGTCGAGCGGGATGACGCTGAGAATTTCGCCCAGATTGACTTCGAACGTGGCATCGAAATCCTCGGCGAACTGGACCAGCTTTGCCTGGAAGATCGAGTTGGGATCGATGACGGGCGCCGAAGCGGTCTTCCCTTCGAGGATCTCGGGGAGGATGCCTTCCAGAATCGTGCCGCCGAGGATGGCGCGCAGGACGATATTGCGCCGGCCGGTCGGGAGCCCTGTGAGCTTGTAATAGCCGCTGGCATTCGTCGTCGTCCGTTGGCCGAATGGAACGAATGCTCCGCGGTCATCGTAATCACCGGCTTCGACGAGAATGTTGGCAGCCGGGTTGGAGACGGATCTGAGCATGCTGCCCCGGATGCTCCGGGAAATGGGCGCGTTGCTGACGAAGCCGGTCGCAACGCCGTTTCCGGCCGTGAGCCCCTCGTTGGTTCCGGGATTGTTCGAGCCGCCGGGCAACAGATCGTCGCCGCCGCCCCCGCCTCCGCACCCCGTGAGAAGAAGAGCCGTTGCGATCAAACAACAGGAGAACAAGCGAACAAGCCAGGATTTCATATTCCTCTGTGCCTCCGGAAAAAATATCTTTGTTGAGGGCATTGTATCGAAGCTAGCGGAGAACCGATCGGGAAGTCAATGCCGAAGGGACTCTTTTGTCTCATCCGGGGTGTGACAACCGTTGATTGGGAGTCATCTCGGGGGCGGGCCCTGCTGGACACGATTTGTGACATCGACGAGGACCGACCGGCCAGATGCGAGAGGGGGGACGAAGTCGGGACCAGCGAGGAAGATGTTTCGATCCGGGAGGGGGGGGAGATCTTCACCGAGATATTCCGAGCGGATCGACCGGAACAGATTTACCAGGGAGAGGTCCTGCCTCAGCCGCCCGTATCTTCGATCCTGGCAGTAAACGGCGATCAGATTCGCGAATCGCTCTTTCATATGCGAGGCATCGATATCCCCATACCGGAAGTAACAGCCAGGACCATGATCGGATGCGAGGATGATCACGCGAGGGCGGTTGGCGGGAGAGGCGAGGAGAGCGTCGACAAGGTTGCGGACGCGCCGCTGCAGCCAGATAAGCTGGTTCCCATAGGCGCGTTTGTACTCTTCTTCGGTCCTGTTCCAGCGGATATTGATGGCGTCTATATAGCTGAAACAATATAAAGGCTCGACCTCCCGGCCTTGGGCGTCGAAAACGAATGGGGCATGGGGGGTAAAGAGGTGGGCGAAGGCAAAGACCGGTGCCGAAGCAAGGGAGGCTCGCGGCATGGTGTCGAAGGCATACCGGATGCGATCCCTGTGGCCTTCATAGGGAAAGGCGAGTTCACGATACCGGGGGGGGAGGGCCTCGAGGATGGTCGAAGGAAGAACGGACGCCAGAGCCGGGAGGATGGTCCGGCCGATGATGGTGCCGGTGAATTCGCCCGTTTGCGGATACTGGTCGGTTTCGAAATCCCCGGAAGGGGATACGTTCGTATAATAATATCCGCTCTTGTATGTTATGAGATGATATCCGTGACGGGCGAATGCGGCCATCGTTGGATTTGCCGCCATCCTGGCCACAAAATCTTCCGGATACAGGGTTGGGGCAAGAAGATCGTCGATATACCGGCCTTCCAGCATCGAGAGAAAGCTCGCGAAGGTTGACGGATAATTTGCCGTGCTGCGGTCGGCCACGTAGAAGCCCCGGTCGCGGAGGAATTGTGTGAAGGAGGAGGTATCGAAGCCATAGAGATCCCGGAGCACGTCTTCGCGGGCATAGGCATCGAGAATGAGGCAGTAGATGTCGGGATATCCTGTTTCCGGTGCTGAACGAGGGGACGGCTCGGAAGCCGGAAGAACGCGGGCTGTCGATCGGGCCGGGCGGTTTGCGAAGACGAAGAGCTGTTCGGCACCCGTCAGCAGAACGAAGATCAGAAGATAGGCATTCAGGATCCGAAGCGGCCGATCGAGATCCAGCCGTGTCCGTCGCAGCAGTGTGGCAAAAATCAGGAGGGATGCGACGGTCGCCGAAAGCACCAGGAGATGACGCCCGGAAGGGGAAAGATCCCCTGGCAGCATCGGGACGATGAACTCGAAGGCCGTGCCGTATCCGAAAAAGGCCGTCAGAACCAGCAGGGAAAACAGGCCTGCATGACGCCTGTCGGCCCAGAGATGCTTCGAGAGGAGAACGAGAGCGGAGGCCATGCAGGCAAGGCCTGCGACGACAGCGATCTCCCCGGTCTGGAGGAACAATGAATTTTCGAGAAGGCGTCGGGTGTTCCAGATCAGAAAATACAGGAGGGACGGGAGTTCGGGGATGCTCAGCATCGGCATGCCCGGGATTTCATCAGATACAATGTGCACTTCGTGTTCCGCACGGGCGTGACGGCGAGGGTGTCGAATAGGCAAGCCATCTTGGCTTCAAGCTCCTCCCGTGGTGACCGGATTGAGACATTGCGCAAGCGTGGAACTCATGGTTTGAGTCGGTCCGTTATATCGATTAGAGAAGCTGTTGCAGAAGAAATTGGGGGAAACACGATCTTTCCGGAGACGAAATAGTTTTTGTTTTCAAGCAATGGGAGGGACTCTCCGAAAAGTTTCGAGCGGACGACCCTGAAGAGATTGACCAGACTGATCCTTGGGTTCATCAAGGCATAGTTCTGGTCGGGAAAGTAGACGGCAGTCAGATTCGAAAATCGTTCCTTCAGATTGGTGCGTTCGATCTCTCCCTCGATCATACGGCTGGCGGGGCCATGATCGGAACAGAGAAGGATGACGACAGGCCTCATGCGCTCCCTTTGCCGGTTCTGGAGGGCCTCAACAACGTTGCAGATGCGATTCTGGAGAAATTGGAGCTGGCTGATATATGATTCGATATAATTATCGGGAGGGAGGAGATTGTCATTGAACCCAAAGGTGTGAGGAGGGGTCGTTTCCCGGCCATCTCTGTCGAAGACGAACGGGGCATGGGGACAAATGATGTGGAGAAAGACGAATTGAGGGGCCGCCGATTTGGGAGCCGTCGCAACTTCTCTGAGAAAAAATCTGATCCTATCCTGATGCCCGCGGAGAGGTGAGATGAGACGGCGAACGCCCGTTGCAATGTTATCCATCACCCAGTGTGGAACCAGGGAGGCACATGCCGGAAAGATCGCATAGGCCAGATTCATCTCGGTGAAGATGTGCAGATCGAGGCTGTCTTCCGTGAGAAATTGGGCGTTCGGGGAGATGTTTGGCGAGTCACGTCCGTTCTTGAAACAGAGTATCCCATATCCATGTTGGACGAAGGATGCGGCAGTCGGATTGGCCGACATGCGTCGTGCAAGATCTTCCGGGGTGAAGAGACGGTCGAATGCGTCATTGACATATCCGCCCTCGAGAAGAGCCAGGAGAGATAAATAGGTGTGCGGATAGTTCGAGGTGCTCTGCTCGGCGACGTAGAATCCGCGATCACGAAGGAATGCCGTGAAGGAAGAGTTGTCGAAGGAGTAAAGCTCGGACAGGACGTCGTTGCGTGCAAATCCATCGAGAACGAGACAATAGACGTCGGGAAAAGTTCCCGAAGAAAGGATGGGGGGCGAGAATGACTGTGAAACGCTGACGGAAGGCGGAGGAGGGAGGGCCGCAGCCGATCGAATCTCCGAGGCAGCCTCGATGGCGATGAGCAGGGTGAGGGTGAGGAGATAGACGTTCAGGATTTTTATCAGGTGAAGGAGGTTCAGGGCTGATTTTCGCAGTGCCAGGAAGAACAGGGCAAATGCAACGCCAAGGAATACAAGAAGAATTCCATGCAGTGTCTCCGGGGCTACCGGCAGCAGCTTCCGGATCGCAAAAAAATTATAGAGATATCCATATTGCGTAGACAGGACAAGGACCGTGGTCAGTCCGATGCAGGAACCATATCTGGATGATGACCGGCGATGAAGGAAGAGCATGGCGAGCGCTGTCGTGAGAAGGAAGCCGAGGAAGAGCAATACATCGTCCCTTCCGATAACGGTGAGGTTCTGGCGAAATGGAGCGAAAAACCAGATGCAGAGATAAAGGATGGGTGGAAGTTCGGGCAGGCTCAGCATCGGCAGCCCCGGGATCTCATCAGATACAGCGTGCGTTGCGTGTCACGAACGGGATGTTTGGCGATCGTTTCGAACTGGCTTTTCATCGCGGTTTCGAAGGACTCCTGGGTATACCGGGAAAAGATATCCTTTCTCACGGCGAGGAGGCGCTGCACCTGGGAATCTTCGCGGGGGACGAACTCGATGATCAGGTGGCGGCCAAGCCCGGCCAGGAAGGCGGCGACACGATCGAAGGGCAGGTTGTTGCCGATGACGAGATGGTGGATGAGGGCGAGGGCCATGACGAGATCGACCGGTCCGCGATCTGCGAACGATGCCCGTTCGGCATGGGCCCAGCCGAAGGCCGGGGTGGGATTGGTCAGGTCCAGCAGCAGGGGGAGAAGCTTGGTGTCGCCGCGGGAGCGGACATCCCGGTAATTGCGCTCGACCGCCGCCGGATCGATGTCCCAGGCCACGGTCAGAGCCCCCCGCTCGCTGGCGAGGCGGCTGAACACGCCGGTGTTCGCCCCGAGATCCCAGGCGGTCCCTGGGGAGACCCGATCGATGAGGCCGGCGACCAGATCGCGTTTTTCCGCGAACCCGGTCTCTGAGTAATTCGTATTCGTATAATATTCCGCCCATGTCGTTCCGGCGGGCTGCCAGTCGAGAGCCTCGATGGCGCTCTGGAGACCGTCGACGATCCCGCGAACGGCCTGGGGATGGACCTTGCGGCCGGCGGCGGGGCGGGGGGCATCCGAGGCCAGGCCGGACTGGGCGCGGGCGTGCAGGTGCAGGTGCATCAGGAGCTGGAAGGAAAACCAGGTGCGCAGCGGGAGCAGCCGCGAGGCGAGATCCAGCGGAATGCCGTCGAGATGGAGCTGGGAGAGACGGCCCAGGCTGACATCGACGCGGCTCATCAGCGCGAGGGGGGCGAGGAAGTGGCGGCAGAACTGCTGATAGGCGGGCCAGGGCTCGTCGGCCTGGGCTTTCTCGAAGGACAGGGTGTCGAGAAGCACGATTCTGCCTTCATGCAACTGGAAATTGAAGGCCGAAGCATCCTTGAGCCGCATCCCGTGGTCCATCGCGAGCTGTTGAATCCGGAGCGCCGCCCGGGCGGAGTCCCGGAGCTGGCCGAACGACCATTCACAGGGATGAGAGATGAACCGGACCGTCTCCGGCCGGATGATGCGGAAACAGCCGTCCGGATCGAGGGGCGGTTCGCCGGTTTCCTCGTGGCGGATCAGAAGCCCTTCTTCGGTCAGGCGGGCATACAGACCGGACTGCATGAACTGTTCATGATCTTCCTGCCCGATCGTTTGTATTTGTCGATATATAATTCCATTCCGGGAAAAGACGAAGCCGGCCGGGTCGCGAAACGACGCGCGATGCCGCTCCTGCCGCGCGGTATTCATTTCTTCTCGGCGGGGTGATCGTCGGTCTGAGGCGGCGTCTTGGGATCGTCGGTCTTCTTTTTTCCCGTCAGGAAATCTTTGAACTGCTGCCAGTAGAGTTTGAGGGCATAGAGCCCTCCGAACAGCGTTGCCACGATGATCTGAAAGACGTAGCTTCCGGTACCGGGGTCGATGTAGGCCTCGGCCGGGGGGATGATGAGGGCGGAGAGGCCCAGTGCCAGCGGCATGGTGCGGGACAAGGCGGAAAGAACGGTATGCATGGATCCTCCTGGTGGATGGACGGATTCGGATGGGGACAAGGAAGAGTGCCGGGTCATGTCGGTTTTTTCGTGAGGCCGTGCTTGAAGAGACGGTCGACCTCTTCACCGAACCGGCCGTCGGCGAGATGGATGACGAGATGGGGTAGGGGTTCGTGGCCGCCGTTGTAGAACCGTTCGGCCTCGATCAACACCAGGTGGGCGGGCTGGCCTTCTTTCGGGATCACGAACCGGAGGCGTTTCATCCCGAAATGCGCCGTCTTGAAATGCTCGCAGGCCTCGTAAAAGCGCTCGGCCGGGATGATCATGGCCAGCTTCGCCCCGTAGGGGAGCAGATAGGCCGCCGCTTCGATGAAGTCGGCCAGGGTGCCGTTCAGTTCGTGTCGGGCTGCCGCACGGCCGGGTTTTTCCGGGATCTTGCCGCTTCCCTTGGGGTAGTAGGGAGGATTCATGACGACCAGGTCGAAGGATTCCGGCAACATGCGGGCCGGGATCTCCCTGACATCGGTATGCTCGAACTCCATGCCGATCAGGCGGGGGTTCAGCTCGAGATTGCGTTTGGCAAGATGATGAAACTCCTCTTGCAGTTCGATGCCGGTGATGGTCAGGGCGGGGTTGCGGTATTTCAGCATGAAGGCCAGAATGCCGCTTCCCGAGCCGAGATCGACAACCCGGGATACGCTCGGAGAGAGGGGCACAAACTCGGCCAGCAGAAGGGTGTCGATGGCAAATGCGGTGCCGTCGATTTTCTGGATCAGTTTGAGATCGGTTCCGACGACCTCGTCGAGCCGCTCGTCCGTGTCGAGAAAAACGCTCTGCATGTCGGGTATTCTAGCCCGGATCCCGGACCGTGTATAGGGGCTCTTGGGCCGCAGGGGCGGGTGATCAGAAGTTGATCGCGAAGGAGAGCGAGTAGCGGCGGTCTTCCCGGTCACCGGGGCGGGGGCCGAGCTCTTCGGAATAGGTCGCGAACTCGATCCGCGCCTCCCGGAAGGTTGCGGTCGCACCGGCGCTCAGATACCCGCCGCGAACGCCGCCGCGCAGGGTGAGCCAGGGTCGGGGAAGCGTTTCGAGGCCGAGCCGGAGTTTCGAAAAAAATGTGCCGTCGCTCGTGACATCGGCGAGATCGGCCGCCAGCAGGAGCTTGCGGGTGCGGCTCGACGAGCCGGTGAGAGGGCGGACCGCGGTCCCGATATCGACACGGCGCGGCAGGCGTCCGATCGAGGGATCGACCTCGGACTCGAACAGGTTGCTCACCGAGAGGCCGATCGACTGGTTCCAGGCGTTCGAGAGCCGGTACAGCACGCCCCCGTCGATGTCGAACGCGGCGCCCTTCCGGGCATCATCACGCAGATCGTCCTCGGACAGAGAGGCAAAATCCCGTGCGTCGTAGGTGCGATCGATGCTGCGTCGCGAAAGGAACTTCATGCCCAGGCCCCAGTGGCCGGCCGCCGCGTCACCGAACACGATGCGGTTGCCGGGGATCGGGCGGGCGATGGCGCCGACCAGCACCGAGTCGATATCGCCCTTCGCCCGGATCGCCGGATTGGTCGGCCTCTCGACGCCGATCTGGGCCACCGTCTGGTACAAAAAGGCGGCGCCGAAGCCCGTTCCCCCGAGATAATAGGCGAGATTCGAGGCGACGGTGCGGGCCTGTTGACCCATGACCTCGCTCAGCAGGCGATTGTTCGCGGCGCGGGCCTCTGGGGTGTCGGCATCCGAAAGGCCGTCGGTCTTGTTCTCCACGCGCCGGAGATCCTGATTGATCTCCCCCGTCGCGTCGAGGATGGCGTAGGATTTGTCGGTGATTTGACCCAGACCGGCCGGATTCGAGAACAGCGCCTGCTGGTCGTCGGCAACGGCCGTGAACGCTCCGCCCATGCCCTGTTGACGCGGCGTTTCATACACCAGGGGGTGGGCTTCCTTCGCCGCAAGCGGTGTGAAGGACAGTGTGGCCAGACACAAGGCAGCCAGAGCAGCTCGCATGATCGGTCGCATCGTCAGTTCGCCCCGTCGATCTCGGTCAGCAGCGCGGAAAAGCTGGCCGCATGCACGTCATGAAACGGATGGACGGCTTCGAGCCGGTCGGCGAGATCCCCGACGGCCGAGATGGTCGCTCGGTTCGAGGCGCTGAAGCTCCCGGTGAGCCGGGTGCCGTTGACGGGGGAGAGGAACGTCCAGGCATCACCCCGCCCGTCGAACCCGTAGACGAGATCGCTGAACGCCTGTTCGAGGGACATGCCCGAGGCGGCCGATCCGCCGATGAAGGCGGCATACAGCTCTGGCCAGGTGGCGGTTTTGGCATCGTTCGTGGTGAACGTGATCTGGTCGTAGATGTCGAGCCGGCCGTTTTTGTTCGTATCGTATTTCTCGAGCAGCCGCTTCGCAGCGATCAGGGGCGGAATCAGCCCCCGGGTGAGCCGGTCGGTGCGGGAGGGTGCCGTCACCGTCTGCATCATGCGTGACGCCCGCTCGAGCCGGTCGATGTCCGAGATCGCCGTTGCGCACTGGAACCACAGCGCCGCCCGGTCATACGGGCCCACCCCGTTCTGCATCGTGTCGAGCACGGATAGCACCCGGAAGCCGGCGAGGCCGGCCTCGGACTCGGCCAGGCCCTGGATGACCGGGCCGGTCGCATTCCCGCGGTCCACGAGCTTCTGGAAGATCTCGCGCGCTCCGGTGTAATCCCCGGAGCCGAGCGCCAGATACGCTTCGTCGACGAGTTCGTCGTCGGTGCGGGCGCTCATGGCCGTGTCCATGCCGTCGAACAGGTTGCATCCCGTCAGGCCGAGCGCGACCCAGAGCATCAGGAATGCCCGGAGAATGCGCGCCCCTCTACCCATGCTGAACATCGCGACTCCCGAAGATGACGGATTCATTCCGGATATCGGCAGATCCCGGCAGCCCGCGAAGGGAGTTCCGTCGGGTCGGTGAAACTTTTTCCGTACACCTGTGGTATCTAGAGAGGAGAAGTCCTGGAATGTCTGTCGGGAAGGAGCCTTCGTCATGAACTCCCTGCTTCGCGCCTCCTGTGTCGCCCTGCTGTGCCTGGCCGCCGCCACGGGGTCGGCCGGACCGTTCGATCGCACGACGGTGCTCGTCGACGAGGCGGAAACCGCGACCGCCTCGCTCGTTCCTCCGAAGACCGTCGAGCAGTATGTGCGCGTGGCTTCCTACAACATTGCCCACGCCCGCGGGAACGAGGAGGGCAAGACGAAGAACGAGATCGCCCGCAAGGAGAACCTCGACGGGATCGCGGCGCTGCTGAAAAAGCACGAGATCGATATCGCCGGGCTGACCGAGATTTCCAAGGGCGATCTGCGGGCGAAGTTCAGAAATCAGCCGAAATATATCGCCGAGCATGCCGGAAACCTGCATTACGCCTACGGCGAAAACGTCAGTCGGCTGCTCGGTCTGCTGGCGACGCAGGGAAATGCCGTCGTTTCACGGTTCCCGATCCTCTCGTCGAAGAACCACGTGCTGTACCGGACCGACCCCAAGCATGAGCAGCGGAGCTGCCTCGAGGCCGTTCTCGATCTGGGAAACGGCCGCCGGCTGTGCGTGCTCGTCGCGCATCTGAGCCTCCTGCCCGAGGAGTCGACGAAGCAGATCGAAGAGATCTGGAAACTGGCGATCGACAGCAAACATCCGGTCGTCCTGATGGGGGACTTCAACTCCCGCCCCGGGAGTGCCCGGATCAAGTGGCTGGCCAGCCGCATGAAGGACACGACGGCCAACGTGAACACGACGTTCCTGAACAAGCCCGACGTGAAGATCGATTATATTTTCAGCTATGGTTCGATCCGGGCCGGCAAGGCGTTCGTCGACGGGTTCGAGCAGGGCTACTCGGATCACGGCTGCCTCATCAACGACCTCTGGATCCGCTACCTCCGCTGAACGAGAGAAACGCACCGCAGAGGCGCCGAGGCGCGGAGAAGAACGAGGAACGGTTCACCACGGAGACACCGAGGCACAAAGAAGGGTGGAACATAGATCTGCGCTGTTTTGGGCGGATCGCGATCCGCCCCTACGGTTGTCGGTATCTTCTCAGAAAGGGAACCGAATCCGCAGATGACACAGATGTCGCAGATGAACGGCATGATAAACGAAGGATTCTTCTTCGTTCTCGTCAGATGAGCCCAGGCGTTCATTCCTCTTGGTGGGGATTCAAGAGTTTGCCCGGACTCTGTGTCTCTGTGCCTCGGTGGTGAAACGTTCCTTCGTTTTTCCGAGGTTCAGAGGAGGGGGATGCCGCGGTCGCGGAATGCCTGTTCGGTTTCGGTCGGCCAGACGCTGGCCTGGACCTCGCCGAGATGGGCTTTTTCGAGCAGATACAGGCAGAGGCGGGACTGGCCGATGCCGCCGCCGATGCTGAGCGGGACCGTGTTCTCGAGGACGCCGCGGTGGAATTCGAGTTCGCGGCGGTCGCGCAGGCCGGCCATCTCGAGTTGGCGTTCGAGAGCCTGGGCGTCGACGCGGATGCCCATCGAGGAAAGCTCGAGCGGCTTGCCGCGCACCGTGTCCCAGACGATGATATCCCCGTTGAGGCCGCGGGTTCCGGGGCCGGTCGGGGTGCTCCAGTCGTCGTAATCCGCCGCGCGCAGGTCATGCGGTTTGCCGCTGTCGAGCGGGTGGCCGATGCCGATCAGGAACACGGCGCCGAACTCGCGGGCGATCTCGGCCTCGCGCCGGGCCGGCTCCAGCTCGGGATAGCGCCGTTCGACCTCCTCGGCGTGGAGGAAGGTCACATGATCGGGAAGCTTCTGCCGAAGAACCGGGAAGGCGCGCGTGACATCCCGGTGGGTTTCGAGGATGGCGTCCCAGATATTGTTGACGATATATTTCAGATGGTCGAGGCTGCGTTCGGCCGGGGTGACGACGCGCTCCCAGTCCCACTGGTCGACGTAGATGCTGTGGATCTCGTCGACGAGCTCGTCCTTGCGGATGGCATCCATGTCGGTGTACAGGCCGCGGCCGGGCTCGAAGCCATACCGGCCCAGGGCGTGGCGCTTCCATTTTGCCAGGCTGTGGACGACCTCGATCGTCTCGGGGCGGAACTTCGTGACGAACGAAACCGGCTTCTGGGTGCCGGCCAGGTCGTCCTGGAGGCCGTTGCCGGTTTTCAGGAACCGCGGCGCCGTGACACGGACGAGGCGGAGCCGTTCGGCGAGACGATGCTCGAAGGCATCCTTGACGTGCTTGATCGCGTGTTCGGTCGTGAACAGATCGAGGGCCGGCCGGTAACGTTCTGGAAACATACAACTCCTGTCGCAATGCGGTATTCCGAGCCCTTCGCCCGAGGCTGCGGGGGGAATCCGCATCGAATGTACCAAGTCCGGCTCCGACAATCAAGGCCCGAATGCCGAAAAGAGGCTTCCGAGGCCGTCTTCGCGATTGACGATCCCCTGTACCGCCCGTATAATCGAATGCATGAAACGCCTTTTCGTGATGATCGCCGTTCTGCTGAGCCTCGCCGCCATCGGCTGCGGGGGCGGCGGCGGCAGCAACCCCGTCAGCACCACCACCACCCCGCAGATCTACGAGATTTCCCCGACGAGTGGATATCCTGGAGATCTGGTTACAATCCGCGGGGCAAACTTTGGTGGCGCAGGCACATATAATGTCGTTACCTTCAACGGGATTCGTTGTGATCATACCATCTGGACGGATACGCTCATCTATTGCTATGTTCCTTCTGCTATTGCCGGTAATGGGGCTTTTGTTGTTACGGCCGCCTCTGGCTTGTCGTCGAGCCCCTACTCGCAGTTTTCGATCCTTTCTCCTCAGAATATCAGTGTCAATCCCACTTCTGGCATTCCTGGGACCTATGTGACGATCTCAGGAACTGGTTTCGGGCCATCATCATCGACTTCACAAATCAGGTTCAATGGTGTTCCGGCCACGGATGTTTACTGGACCTCAACCTTTATTTCGTGTCGAGTTCCCGCAAGCAGCCAGAACGGTACGATTCTTACGATAAATTTTGCAAATGGATCCACGTATTCAACGACATTCAATTATGTCTATCCTAGGGCAAGCCTTTCAGCTGTCGATTCCCCGAATACGACGGGCAACTATGTCGGTGCAAAACTCGAGATCGTCGGACAGGGATTTGGAAATTCCCAGGGAGATTACAACGCAAGATTAATGTTCGGTTCTACCCCTGTCTATCCAAATAGTTCATCTTGGACATCAAATAGAATAATATTCAATATACCATATGTTTCTGGCATTGCGAATTCTCTCTCTGCTCATGAAATAAGGCTGACTCTCAACGATCGGGAATATGTTGCCGGTAGCTGGTATCTGGCAAAACCCAATGTTTCGGACGCCGCGCCCGGTACTGTCTATGATGCGGACGCAATGATTACGTTGAATGGTCAGTATCTGGGCCTCGGAGAAACGAGTTCTTATCTCATGGTTGGCGGTGTTCGGATTCAGCCAATGAATACGACATGGACGGATACCTATATCTCGTTCAGAAATCCATTTTCATCGGTCATTGGCTCTCAGGAAAAAACCGTGTATGTTGTTGTTGGTGGGGTTCAGTCAGATCCCATAACCATCAAGGTTGAATGAGGAAACGATGCAGGAAGCGATCACGAAGATCAAGGAGGCGCTGCAGCTGATCGACGAACTGAAACGTCAGTTCTCGGTGCGGCGCCATCCGGATGGCTGCAGCAAGCTTTTGTACACGGGCGTGGCCGAGTCGAATCTCATCGACAAGCTGATGCCGGTCGTCGAAAAGCGGTTTGGCCCGGCTTACAAGCCGGCGGGCCAGTCGGCGCTGCTGAAGAACTGGTTCGACGGGTTCGTCAAGGGCGTCGGGGGCATCCGGCGCGACCAGACGCTGTTCCGGCTCGATATTTCGCCCGAGCTGAGCATGTTCTGCGCGTTCTGGCCCTGGGGCTCCGAGCCGGTCAAGACCTCGATCCGCATCGGCCTCCTCTGCGCCGACGAGGATCTCGAGAAAAAGATGGAGTCCGCCCTCCAGGGGTGTTTCTGACGCCCCTGCCCGCTTTTCACGCAAACGGGAACTCCTCGAGCCGTGGGGAGGGGCGAGAAGGGGTGCATTTGCCCTGACTCTCTTCGGCCTCACCCCGGAGGGGGCTGCTGCTCTGGTATAATCAAAAGAATCAGATTTACCAGAGGGGGCGGAAGATGGATCGTACCATTCGGCATCACTCCCGTATCGGTTGGTTCCTGCTGGCTTTGGTCCTGTGCTGCGCCGTCATTGCAGACGCTGCGCCGCGTCGTTCGGCCGGGCAGCACATCCTGATGCAGGGGTTCGGCTGGAACTCCCAGTCGCGCGGGGTTCCCAGCCGTTGGTACAAGCTGGTCGGCGATCGGGCCCGCGACATCGCCGAGCTGGGCGTCACGATGATCTGGCTGCCCCCCGTTTCCCGCTCGGTCAGCCCCCAGGGCTATCTTCCCGGTGATTACTACGACGTGGGAACCGAGCAGAGCCCCACGTTCTACGGCGATCGCGACCAGCTCGTCACATGCCTCCGAAGCCTCGACCAGGCGGGCCTGCTCGCCATCGCGGATATCGTCGTGAATCACCGGTGTGCCAGTCACCAGGATGCCAACGGCGTCTGGAACATCTACAACTTTGCGTCGGGAAAAGCCCGCTGGGATGGCCGGATGATCTGCACGGGCGAGTACGGCGGTTCGGGCCAGCGGGATTCGGGGGACAATTTCGGCCCGGCACCCGACCTCGACCATGCGAACAGCAGCGTCCAGAGCGACATCATCGAGTGGCTCAAGTGGCTGAAATCCCTGGGATTCGACGGCTGGCGTTATGATTTCAGCCGTGGATACTCCCCGGAATATACCGCCATCTATGATAAGGCGACGAATCCTGCCTTCTCGGTCGGCGAGATCTGGACGGATATGGCTTTCAGCGGCTCCTCCCTCAATCCGAATCAGGATGCCCACCGCCAGGTTCTGTGCAACTGGCTCGACAAGGCGGGGGACAAGGCGGCTGCCTTCGACTTCACGACCAAGGGCATTCTGCAGGTCGCGGTCATGGGCGAATACTGGCGGCTGCGTGACTCCAGCGGCAAGGCGGCCGGTCTGATCGGCTGGTGGCCGGCGCGCGCCGTCACGTTCCTCGACAACCACGACACCGGTTCCCAGCAAAGCCACTGGCCGTTCCCCGGCGAGAAGATCATGCAGGGATACGCCTATATCCTCACGCATCCCGGCACCCCGTGCGTGTTCTGGGAGCACGTCTACGACTGGAAACTGCGTGAGCCCATCAAAAAGCTGATCGATGCCCGCCGCCGGTGCGGCATCGTGGCGGACAGCAAGCTCGAGATCGCGAAGGCCGAACAGGGCCTGTATGCCGCCTTCGTGGGCGGGAACCTCGCCATGAAGCTCGGCCCCAACGACTGGAATCCGGGGGACGGGTTCGAGCTGCTCGCGAGCGGGGACCAGTTCGCCGTCTGGGGGAAAAAGGCCGCGGCGCGCAGGTGACCTGACCGGCCGTTCCGTGCTATCGTTTTGATGACCGATGGAAGTGCGCCGACCGGGCGCACTTCTGGTTTTCGGCGATCTTCATTCCGGGAGTCTCTGCATCATGTCAGAAGAGGTTCGGTTCGGCGACAATTACACGGATCTTTCCAGCGAGTCCGGTGTCAATGCCGGGTTTCAATTCGAATTTTTCTGTGAACACTGCAACGATGCGTGGCGCACCCCGTTCGTTCCCTACCGGCGCGGCCAGGTTTCAGGCTGGCTTGGAAAGGCATCGGATCTGCTGGGCGGTCTTTTCGGGAGTGCGGGGGATGTCGTGAGCGGGATGGCGGAGTCGGGGTTCGGGACGGCCCGGGATGCCGCGTTCCGGGATGCGGTGCAGCTCGCCCGCGGGCGGTTCCACCGGTGCGGTACCTGCGCCCAGTATGTGTGCGACCGTTGCTGGAACCGGGAGCGGGGCCTCTGCCTCCAGTGCGCTCCGGATACGGACGCCGAGGTCGAGGCTGCACGGGCGCGCGGCGAAACGGAGGCTGCGGTCGAAGCGGCAACCGAGGAAGGACGTTCCCGGGGAAAGAAGCGGGATGTGAAGACGGCGAAACAGCTCGTCTGCCCTTCGTGCGGCGAGAAAAGCGGCGGAGGGAAGTTCTGTGCCTCGTGCGGGGCGAAGATGGACGCCAAAGCCTTCTGCCCTGAATGCGGAAAGCCCGTCACGATGACGGATGCCTTCTGCCGGGAGTGCGGTCATCGCCTCACATCGTGACCCGGCTCCGCGGCGTTCTCTGAAAGGGTACACCCCGCCGTGTGTGCGGTGACTCTGATCCTCAGGGCGCGGTCGGAGGGCGGTGTACACAGGAGTGAAGGTTTACATAAATAATTACGCGTAAAGTGTACGGCGGTAGATTCGGGCCAGAGGAAGTGCCTCTTGGTCGCGAGGTACATGGAGACAAAAGAAGGTGTACCCCTTCTCGGGATCAATTTCCCGACGAAGGGAACAACTGGGCCGGGGCTGAAATGCCGAGTGTGGCGAGGTTGAAGCGGAGGGACCAGACCATCACGGCATTCACGGCGGCAACCATGGCGAAGCCAACAGCAAAGAGGATCAGCAACCGGCGTTTTCGGCCTTCCGGAGCGGCGGCGGCCGCAAGCAGCGTGTCGACGTTCAGGAGAAGCAAGCTCCAGCCGGAGATGAGCGCGAAAAGGACCGTTTCGAACCTCGTCAGTTGCGCAACGACGCCCTGGAGATTCCCGAGAGGCCCCGTGATCGTGCTCCCAAGCGCAAGGGCGGAGCGGACGAGCTGCGGGTAGGGGCCAGCCAGGAGTCCCGTCACGAGGCATGCACCAAGAGCGAAGGCCCAGGCTGCTATGCGTGGGAGGCGGTCGTCCGTCTTCTTCTTCAGCGCGGGATGCCAGACGGCAAGAAGCGTGGGAATGATGAGAAGCCGGGGCTCTCCCCACAACAGGCCGACGGCAAGGGCGGCGGAGATGGTTGCGCGCAGAAACGAGCTGAGCCTGCTGCGGGTCGTCGCGATGAGAACGGCGCTTCCCGCGACGAGCAGGAGGAGCGTCTGGCTCGTGGAAAGGAAGGATGAGGCCAGTAACAGTCCTGCGCAGGCAGCGAAGCTTCCGAAGAGCCCTTTCCGCGCATAGCGCTCGGTGAGCGGTGAGCCGGGCTGCTCCTCTTCGTCGGCGAGATCGAATCCCTGTGGGGGGCGAGGGATCTCGACGGCCCGGAGGCGGATGGTTGGAAACTTCGAGCCGAGAGGAATTTCGATCAGGGTGTTCAGGCGCGGTGGTCGGAGAAGGCCCAGCAGATAGACGCCCGAATCCTGCATGGCGATAGAAGGATGCTCCAGCATTTCCTGGATGTGACGTTCCGCGACGAGGGGATCGTACCCGTAGAGCGCCTGGACGGCAGCCGCGCGGATCCGGTTGTCGGGCGAGCCGGAGAGTTCGAGAAGTCGGTCGTGCAGATGAGGGACCCGGCAGAGGCTCAGTCCTTCCAGGGCATTTGCGACGACGCGGGGATCGGAGTGCGTGAGGAAAGATTCAATAGCATATGGTATGTCATCCGAGGGGATGCGGGGAAGACGTTTGACCAGGAACGAAAGTTTGAAGGAGTCGGTTTCGGAGCGGAGATGGTCGAGGAGGGGCTTTGCGAGGGTCGGATCGGCCGTTTCGGTGAGTCGCTCAATGGCGTCGAAAGCAACGTAGCGACTGCCGAGGCGCAGTTTGTGGAGCAGGATGTCGCGGCGGCTGAGCGGGGCTGTGCCGGCCGGCGGCTCCGGAGTCGCTTCGCCAGGAGCCGGCGAGGGAGGGGCGAGGGGCTCGAGCTGGTTCCGGGCTTTCCGGGCGAAGTAGCGGACCTGGGGGTCCGGGTCGAGCAGCAGCTCGTTCACGGTCGGAAGAAAGGCTTTCGCCTGGCCGGGCGTCAGGGCGGTGTGGTGTCCGAGGGTCTCGAGGACGGCCTGCTGATCGGCATCGGTCCCTTCCTTCAGGAGGCGAAGGGCGAGCGGGGTCCAGAGGTCGGCGTCGGCCGGAGCGGTGATCGGCATGGGGGCATGCTATCACAACATACGGATGATCGGAATGTGGCAGCGAGTGATGAAAAATTGTCATTCCGGATTGCCGACTTTGGGAAATGGCCGATGGAGGCTGTTTTGGCTGCTGGCACCGGAATTGCTGCTGGAAGCGCGATTCAGCGGGATATTCACGGATGTGGAGGAAACGGGATGGGAGCGGCTTTCAAGACCCTGTCGGGAATCGTGTGCGGGGCGATGATCATGGTGTCGGCGGCGGCCGGTGCGGCTGTCGAGGTGAGCGTCGACCGGGGATTCAACACCGAAGTTTCGGTGGCGGTGCCGGCGCTGAAGTTCATCCGGACCCGGCTCGATGGAAAGCCTGCTGCGGCACTCGTGATGCAGGATGCCTGTCCCCGTCTGGTCAAAGGGGAGCCGGAACTGCCGGTGATCTCCCGCTTTTTCATGATCCAGAACGAGGGAGCGCCGGCCGTTCGCATCCTCGAGGCCAAGTATGAAACGATGCCGGTCGACGGCATCATTCTTCCCAGCCGCGGTCCGCTGTCCCGCGCGGAAGACCCCTCCTCGGTTCCCTACGAGACGGGCAAGTCCTACGAAAAAGACGCCTGGATCCCTTCGGACAAGGAGCTGGTTTCCGTCGGCAAGCCGTTTCTTTTCCGCGATGTCCGTGGCATCCGGGTTTCGTTCCATCCGGTTCAGTATAATCCCGTGAAACAGCAGCTTCGCGTCTATCGACGGTTTCGCGTTCGCATTGACAATACATCGGATTCCGCGACGAGCTCGTCGCGGCGCCGGACGGCCGTTTCCAGTGTGTATGAGCCATTATATAAAAAGATGTTTTCCAACTTCGCGCCGATGGCGCAGCGGCTGCCCCGCCTGGGCGAGAACGGGCGCCTGGTGATCGTGGCGGCCGACGAGCTCGCCGAGGCGGTCATGCCCCTGATGGCGTGGAAGCTCAAGTGCGGCATCGACACGCACATCGTGAAGCTCGGAGAGATCGGCGGGGCGACGCCGGAGGCCGTGAAGGCCTATCTGCAAGGGGAGTTCAACACCCGCCCCTTCACGCATGTCATTCTCGTCGGGGATGCCCAGCAGGTGCCGACGATGAAGGGCGTGAAGGAAGGGGCCGACTCGGATCCCTGCTACATGAAGCTGGCGGGCGATGATCACGTTCCCGATGCGATCATCTCGCGCATCTCTGCCACGACTGCCGAAGAGGTCGCCTACCAGGTCGCGAAGTTCATCAATTACGAGCAGTTCCCGTCCGAGGGCGAGGATGCCGCCTGGTATACGAAGCTGATGGGCGTTGCCAGTTCCGAGGGCACCCCGACGGATTTCGAGCGGATGGAGGAGCTGCGGACGGTTCTGCTGAAGCGATTCACCTCGATGGACCAGATTTACGACGAGAAGCAGGCCTCCAGCGGAGGCGGGGTGTCTCCGTTCCCGCCGCACATGCCCGGTGGCCCCTGGGGCCCTTGGGGACCCATGTTCGCCGTGGCGCGTGACGGTGTCGCGACGACCTCCGCGGGCGCCAATGACGCCAACCCTGCCGGTTCCGCATCCGGCACGGCTCCGGCGCCGACCGTTTCGAGGAAAGACCGGATCGCGGCAGGGGTCAACGAGGGACGCGGCATCATCAACTATATCGGTCACGGCAGCAAGGAGCGGTGGGTGAGTTCCGGCTTCAATGTCGCCGACTGTTCGGCGAAGCTCGCGAACGGGTGGCGCATGCCGCTCGTGATCAGTGTCGCCTGCGTGAACGGCGACTTCGCGAAGGGGACCGATTGTTTCGCCGAAGCCTGGCTGAAGGCCGGGGATATCGAGAATCCGCGGGGCGCCGTCGGGTTCATGGGGGCGACGACCAATATGAGCTGGGTGCCGCCCTGCGTCGTCCAGGCCGAGATCAACACGAACTATCTCATGAACGATACCTACAAGACCGCCGGTGCCCTGATGATGAACGGCGTGATGAAGGGCCTCGAGCAGTACGGCACGGAAGAAAAGAGCGAGGGCCTCAAGATCGCCGAACAGTGGCACTGGTTCGGTGACGGCACGCTGATGGTGCGCACCCGGACGCCGCGCCGGATCGAAGTGAAGACGACGATCGAGAACACCGGGTCCGAGAGCGCCGTTGCCGTGAAGGTCGTCGATGCCGACGGCAAGCCGGTCGAGGGGGCCCAGGTCACCTGCTACACTGCGCGATTCGAGGCGATGGGAACCCGCCCGACGGGTGCCGAGGGGACGGCGGTCGTGACGGTGCCGGCCGAAAGCGGCACGGAAGGCTACATGACGGTCGTCGGCCCGAATCTGGTGCCGCTCGTCGACCGCAAGATCACGTTCTGATCGACTCTCGTCGATTCCGGGGCGCGGAGAAGGCAACCATCCTTCCCGCGCCCCGCTTGCATCGGGGCGGAGGGGCTGGTATCGTGCAGGCTGTCATGACAAAAACACCCACCGACGATCAAGACACGATTCTGGCATCTGCGCGCCAGGCTCTCGAGGCTGAGGCTGCGGCGATCACGGCTGCGTCAGCCCGTCTGAACGGAGAGGTGCTGCGGGCCGTCGATCTGATTCTCACCTCGCGTGGTCGGCTGATCGTGTCGGGGATGGGGAAATCCGGTCTGGTCGGGCGGAAGATCTCGGCAACCCTTTCCAGCACGGGCACGCCGTCGTTTTTTCTGCATCCGGCCGAGGCCCTGCACGGGGATCTGGGCATGGTGACGGAGCAGGATGTCCTGCTGCTTCTCTCGAACTCCGGAGAGACCGACGAGGTGGTTCGGCTGATTCCCTTCCTGCGCCGGATCGGCGCCCGAATCATCGCGCTGGTCGGCAACACCGCCTCGTCGATGGCGCGCATGTCGGATGTGGTGCTCGATGCGTCGGTCGTTCGCGAGGCATGTCCGATGAACCTGGCGCCGACCAGTTCGACGACCGTCGCGATGGCGATGGGAGATGCGCTGGCGATCGCCCTGATCGAGGCGCGGGGCTTCCGGGAGAAGGATTTCGCGTATCTGCATCCGTCCGGCAGTCTCGGAAGGCGGTTCCTGACCGTGCGCGATCTGATGCACACCGGGGAGCGGATTCCCTTCGCGGCGCCGGGGATGCCCCTGAAAGAGGCCATTCTGGCGATGTCCCGGGGGGGCTTCGGGGCTCTGGTCGTTGCCGATGCGTCGG